>Ga0233401_1000376_pt1 | contig 18259 bp, 16 predicted proteins | sample 49DmetaG_FD_190067 | JGI IMG/M metagenome (GOLD analysis project Ga0233401, IMG submission 190067) | Seawater microbial communities from Monterey Bay, California, United States - 49D | ecosystem: Environmental > Aquatic > Marine > Coastal | place: USA: California | collected 2016-10-03
TGTTAGAGAAGTGTATTGGATCCTAGAAAACTTTATGAATGATAGAAACAAAACGCTTTTTAAGGACTTCTCAGGAGTTTTCTATGACGCTACTGAGGATGAGGACGAAGAAGAAGAGATAGTTGAAGACAAGACGGCTGAGATGCTTTTTAACCAACAATGGTATTGGTATTCTATGGTAAGGATGTTAGCAAACGAGGATATCACTAAATATTCAGACATTTATATGCTACCTATGGGTATTGTTTTACCAGAGATGAGCTTCTTAGCACAAAGGAGTAAGATAGAAAACGCTAGGAAACGCCAAGAACAAGCGATGCGTAAATTGTAAATTAAAAAAAGATTATTGTGAACGATTTAGTTACCATCTACGATTTATTTAAAACATTCGGAGACGGTCATTCTATGGTTAATGAGTTTAAACTACTAAACTCTTTAGATGACCTTCAAGATATAGAGATCAACCATCGTGGTTTATACATAGCCCTTGAGGATGCAAACATCTCTAGGGATGAGGGCAGTCCTGTGTACGATGTGATGTTTAATGTTATCATTGTAGATAAAGTACCTTTAGACGATTCTATAGCACTTATGAATTCTAATCAAGAGAATTTATTTGTTATGGGGCAGTTACAAGATTACTTCCAAAAGAATCTAGATGGTGAGCAAAGTTTCCAGGAGGTTAATATGCGAGGGTTCTCCGCAGACGATTACAATATCACATCAGCAATTAGCGGTGCTACATTTATCGTAGGTAGAAATCCTTACATAAGAGATATTGACGTTTAATGGCTGTCAATGTAAATAGAATGAAAAACCCTCGTGCTGCGAAAAATCAGCAACAGGGGGCTATACAATTTTTCTTACAACAGGAATTAGCTAGACTACAAATCATAAACAGGTTAAAAAACAACCTTAAAGGAACAGCGGTAGACGGAACGCCTTATATCCACGATGTTACAGGAAACTTAAAGAATAGTATAAAGCCTTCTAAGGATGGTCAAACTGTATGGGGGAAAAATTACGTATCTAAGATAAAAGTAGACCCGTATTTAGGATTGGGTATAGGCATCGAACAAGTATCTGTAAGAATAGATATGGAGAAGTACGGAGATGTGTTAGACCAAGGAGGAAAACCTGCTACGGTAAATAGGGATGATATTAAGCAATGGATAATAGACAAATCTAGAAGATACCCTAGTACTGAGTGGTACTTATGGAATCCAAGACAAGGGGTTAGAGATTTCTCAGGAAGTGAGATTACGGATAAGATTGCTAACGCTCTTGCTACACCTATCACAAAGAAGATTAATGCTGTAGGTGTAAGGGAATCCGGATGGTTAGATATACTGAAAGGTAAACAAGGACTAAATGGTGCTTTACAACGTGCCTTTTCAAGATACCTTAATGAAAAATATGATGATTTCGCTTATGCTGTTGTAAATCTCAAGCTACAAAAAATGTTAAGTAAATTATAAAATGGCAGAACAAAGTAATAGAATACAGTTTTTAAAAGATGCTTTAAAGAAACTAGCCACAGCAGTTCGTGAGGTTAGTAAGGGTCTTATAGACTTAGATAAGATAGTGTCTAGAATTACTGGTAGCACTCGTGATCTCGGCAAGGAGATGAACACCGCTTCCAAGGGTGTTAATCAGATGAACAAGCAGTTGCAAGAAAACGAGCAACGGACAAAAAAGGCAGACAAGGCGAGTAAAGGTTTTTTCGGAAATATAGGCAAGAATCTAAAGACTATTGTTTCCTTTTATGGTGCTTATCAAGTATTAAACTTAGCACTTAGAGCGTTTAGGGAGCTTACTATAGGTTCAGCTAAGAAGGCTATAGAATTTGAAAAAGCATTAGCAGACTTAGCAGCAGTAGCAGGACTAACGACAAAGGAGGTTGACAGATTAAAAAATGTAGTTTTTGACGTAGCAGGTGTTACCTCACTAACAGCAATAGAAGTGGTAGCGTTACAAAAAGAACTTGCAAAGTTGGGTACATCTGTTAGTGATATAGAAAATCTTACTAGACCTATAGCCTTGTTATCTCAGGCGTTAGGTGAAGATCCAGGTGGGGTTGCAGCAACCTTAAAGAAAACATTGAATATGTTTCAAGCTACTTCAGGGGAGGCTGATAGATTTGCAAACGTCCTTGTAGGTGCGGTAAACGAATCTGCACTTACTTTACAGGATTTAGGTACAGCACTTGGTTATGTCGGGCCACTAGGTAGGCAGTTAGGTGTTAGCTTTGAGGAAACGGCAGCGTTGTTAGGTATCTTAGCAGATAATGGTTTTAAGGCAAATAAAGCAGGTACAGGTTTAAGGCAGTTCTTTATTACTGCTGCAAAAGACGGTAGACCATTTAACGAATTCTTAGAGGATATAGCAAATAGAAACTTAGATGTTACCGAGGCGGTGCAATTGTTCAATAAGACTGGAGCATCTCAAGCATTGATATTAGGTGAGAATATAGAAAAGTTTAAACAGTTGTCTGAAGAACTAAATAAGGCAGACAGATTATTTATGGCTAATGCCAAGCAAATGGCTACTACTCAAGGTCAGTTAGATTTATTAGCATCTGCATACGATAAGTTTCTTATCAATGCTGGAGATGTTTACACTCGAACAGAATTATTTCTTGAATTATTAGAACGTTTAGACCCTGCATCAGCAGGTCAAGCAAGAGCTTTTAAATTTATATCTTCAGCATCAGATAAAGGAGCAGAAAGTTTAGATAATTTAACAACATCATTAATAAACTTCAATACAACTCAAGAAGAGCAAGAAGCAGGTTCTAAAGCATTATTTCAAATACTTAGAGAAGGGTCTGATTTAACTGACAAACAGTTGTTACAACTTGAAAAGCGTTTTAATGCTTTAAAAAAGGAAGAGCCACAGCTTAGGCTAAGTGATTTTTTACAAAGAAGGGTAAACGAAAGTGTAAGGGATGCAGGTTTGTTTTTAGAAGGAGTGATAGATTTAAGTGCTGAAAGAGCTAAATCTTTAAGAGCGCAAAGAATAGAAGAATTAGCAACAAACGACCAATATGAAGCTGCTGTAGAATTAACTCAGGAATTAACAGAATCAGCTAAAGAAGGTGTAATGACTTATGAAGAACAGACAAGAGTAACTAAAGGTTTAGAGTCAGAACTTACAAGATTACAAGAAACGAGAGAAAATCAAAAAGGATTAGATATTGAAGAAATAACTGTTCTTGAGAAGAGAATCGCTTTATATGAAGAACTTTTAACATCAGTTAAAAACTTAGAAAATAGTCAAGAAGCTATTAATGAAAGAAGAAAGAAAGCAGATAAAGAAGCTCAAGATAGGTTTAAAACAGAATTGTCTGATTTATTAATCAGAATTAAAGAAACCGAAGAAGCTATAGATGGATTAACTGTTGAGGGAGCAGAAGAAGCTCTTTTCGGCTCTGATAAAGCGATTGGTCAAATAGACTTGTTAAATGCGTTTTTTGGGAGTGCTGAAGATATTATAGCAGAAGCGACAAAAAGATTTGGTGCAGATTCAGAAATTGTAAAAGAACTAACAAAAACTTTAAAGAAGACTGCTGAAAGTATAAGTGTATCACTTCCGAAAGAAGAGGGAGATATAATAGAATTGCCAATTAAAGTAGCACCTAAGATAGAAGTAGATAATGATATAGAATTAGCAACACCTCAACCTTTTGATATAGTTATACCTACATTTTTAGATAAGGTAAAAGAAGCATTTAAAGACCTTGATTGGGGAGATGTTATAGTAGACTCTGTAAAGACAGCAACGGATGCTATAGATGCGTTTAATGAAACAGCTCTTGAGAACACAAGGAATAGGCTTGATTCGGAGAAAGATGCAATAGCACAAAGATACTCTATCGAACAAGATATTTTAAAATCTCAATTAGACAATCAGCTAATAACTGAATCTCAATTTAGAACAAAGCAATTAGAACTTAGGAGAGCGCAAATAGCTAAAGAAAACACCATAGACAAAAAGATATTTGATTCTGAAAAGAAAAAGGATAAACAAGATGCAGGAATAGATTACCTGGTAGCTTTAGCATCTATTGTACCTACCCTTATTGCTTACGATAAAACAGCAGACCCTGTAAGTGTATTAACTAAAGCAGCAATTACAGGTGCTTTAGCAACTACTGCATTTGGTGCTGAAATAGCAGCTATCAACCAACGAAAGTTCTTCCCTAAGCAGTTTGCCGAAGGGGGTATGGTAAATGGCCCAAGTCACGATCAAGGTGGCGTACCATTCAGCGTTCAAGGAACAGCAGGATATGAAATGGAAGGTGGTGAGTTTATTGTAAACAAACGTGCTACCTCTATGCATCGAGACTTACTAGAAAGGATAAACGACTCTCATAAGGTTAGACCATTATCAGGAGCATATAAATTCGCTCAAGGTGGTTTAGTAACCGCACAAGCTAACGAAAGTGTAGATTACCTAAAGGCTATTGCAGAAGCTACTACCTCAACAGCGATACAAACGAGTAAGCCTGTAAGAGCATTTGTTTCTAGCAAAGACCTTAGAAGCAATGAGACAGAGCGTAGACTAAGAGATAGAAACGATAGAATATAATGGGTGACTTTAAATTCTTAGGACTAAACAGTCCATCAGCAGCTAACACAGGTGCTTGTACATTTTCCAACGGTGTGATAACTACTACTAACGACATTGCCGATGTAGGTGATGTTGCTTACTTTAAGATATCCGACACCCAAGGTGCGGTAGGTGTATGTACAAATACAGGTACGACATTTAATGTAGATACAAACGTATACTCGAACATACCAGCATCATTCACTCCTACTATTGCTTACAACTTTGATGTGGTTAACGACCTATTATCCGAAGATGTAAAAAGCTACCGGATAGAAAACTCAGTAAGTGTTTCCACTTATTCTGAAAGCTACAGACCTTACAAGACTTCCTTAGACTTTAGGTTAATTACAGATAATAAGAGAAGGGTATTTAATGGTGATGTTAAGACATTGATTACAACTACTTGGACGGTGTTTAAAGATAGCTGTGATGAGGTAGCCTATTTAGTATCTTTTGGTGAGGATGCTTTTGTAACTTTAAATAACAAGTTTAAGTCTTCATTAGAATTTAATATCGCAACACGATAGTATGGATTTCAAATTAGAGATAAGTACAGACAACAATACTTTTTATTCAGTAGACCTTTTTAGCGATTCGGAACTCGAATACAGCATAGACTTCTACGACAATCTAAATGTAGATTCTGTAAAGTTACCTTTCTTTACCACATTAAAGATACCTTTAACCGACCTCAACAAAACTGCAAATAGGTTTGGTTATGATCCATTCACTTCGGACAAAGATGATTTCCCAAAGGGAGACTACTTCTTTAAGCTAACTACTTTTGGAACTACCAATACAGTTATACGAGGTATGCTTAATGTAACTGCTATAGAGTACAATAGTAATGAGCCTTATATAGACGTTAAGTTGGTAGACTTCATAAGTAAGTTTATCAATGATTTAAAAGATGTGTCTTTATCTACCTTGTATAATTCTACAAACGCTGCGTATAAAGCATATTACAATGCGGATAACACATTCGATACTTTTAAAGATACGGTAGCCACGGGAGGTGAGGCAGGTACATTAAACACAAACCCTTCATACACTAGACCAATTATCTTCCCTTACATAGACTTTTGTGGAGACTTAGACAAGTTTGGATATGGTGCTAGACAATTTACGGAGTATGGCGCAGGTATGGATAGAACAGGATTCGTTCCTGTGTTTAGCGTAAAGCTATTCTTAGAATACTTAGGAAGGTACTTAACGGATTCGGGATTTGAGACTAGGGTAGATAGTGCATTATTCGGATTAAACATTACAGAGGCTATCTCTGATTTTGAGGCAGAAAAGTTACATATGCTTATCCCTTCAAAGTTACAGGCTAAACAAACTGTTAACACTAGAGAATTTGAGATAAATCAAATGCCTTATTGTGCTGGTGTTAATGAGGATATGTTTACTGAATTCAAGAGGGATGACCCTACCGTTGGTAAGTTAATGGTTACAGATTATTACTATGGTGCTGAGACACACGGTAATTATAACACGGCAGGTGAATTCACCGCTGGTGCGCTCACAGATTATGGGATTCATATTAGGAGACATTACTACCCTAGTGACCCAAGCACAGCTACATCAAGTTCTTTTAATGCAGGGGATCAAGGTTATTTTGCACCACATATGTCTTTCAACGCTGCTATTACTTTTGATAGCGATAGTCTTAATGCTACTATAGACGATTTAACTTTAGATATACCATTGATTCAAGATGATAAGATGGTTCAAAATATAGACCCTTCTGCATCTACTATGAAGTTTAATATGTTCTTAGGTGTTTATGAAGATGGATTCCCTATAAAAAAGATACGATTAGAAGATATTAATGGTGACCCTATAGAGATTGATGCATCGGATGCTACGGCAATACAAGGCGATAGTGAAAAGACACAGACTAATCCTCAACCAGGACATCATTATTTTGATAATACTGATAGACAAACTAATAGGTTTGTTATACTAGATCCATCATCTCAAAATGATCTTCAGACAGGATATACTGATGCGTTACAATGGAATCAAGAAATTACTGTATACATACCTAGCGGTGAAGAATTATTAATTAATGGTGAGAGTAGATACAGCACTAATTATTTCTTAGAGCCTGTAAGCGGAACACTAAGTATCACAAGAGTAACAAATGTGTCTGTACACGACCAACACACTTCTTATGGCGATACGGTAGTTACTGCTGATGCCGCAGAAGGAGAACTTAGAAAAACTATTACAGGAACTAACGATTACGAAAACCTTAATCTAACATTTAAAGCTAATCAAGATTACAACCTTTATTTTGATGATGATGTTTATAATGTAAAAAGCTCGTTAGAAAATACTGCTACACTAAAACCTTTTGATGTATTGTTAGCAATATGTAAGCGTTTTAATTGTGGTTTGTTTTACGAATTTGATAGTGTTACAAACGAGAATATATTAAGGGTTGATCCTATCAAGTACGCAAGGTCGGGAACAGAAAATATAAATCAATACATTGATGACTTAAAATCTGTAAAGTTATCTATAGGTGGAGATAAGTTTAAAAACATCACCCTTAACAACAAGGATTTCGGACACTTCTACGATAAGGAAAATCAAGACGGATTAACAACAGGTTCTACAACACAAGAGATAAACCCTGAAGGTATATCTGATTTAGTTATAAACCTAAAAAGCGGTGTATTATATAAGTCTATAGCAGGTGATTATTTAGGCAATCAAGTAAGTGAGAATGTTAATTCCGGAGCTGTGAGTTCTAGAGAAATATCTTTTACAAACAATGTATTTACAAGGCATCAAGATATAGGATTAAAGTTTGCTTATTTGGATAAACCTCTGTTTCAAACGTATATCAAAAGACCTCAATCTATAACTTCATATCAAAGACAACTTTTAGAAACTCAAACACAGCGCATATACCCAATAGGAGTACAACACGTATTTAACGGTAGGTTGTTTAACAAGAACACTCAAAATTGGGATTTGTTAGCAGAAGATACTAGCGGTAACACTACCGATTATTACGACTTCTATGTTGATGATGAAAAGATTAAGCATAGCGATAGTCCTAGTATAGAATTTGATATGGTAATCCCTACAAGTGAATTAGCTGATTTAGAATTCCTGCTTAAAGAATTTACTGCATCAAGAATTACTTCAGATACAATAGTGATTAAAAGCGTAGATGGTGAGGTGTATGAGGACAATGCTTACTTAAATGTAAAAGGCATACTTAAATAATTGTAGATTATACAAATGGCTACTTACAACGACTATCCTCAATCTGCTACCAACAACGCTAAGAAAGTATTAGCGTGGAAGGAGAAATATGGAAAGGAAGTTAAAGGAATGACTTCTGTGGGGTGGACTCGTGCAAGACAATTAGCATCAAAAAGAAAGCTATCCTATGACACTATTGCTCGAATGGCTGCGTTTAACCGCCATCGCAAGAATGCTGAGATTGACCCTAAGTATAAGAACACGCCTTGGAAAGATCGAGGCTATGTCGCTTGGCTTGGGTGGGGAGGAACTTCAGGCGTTAACTGGGCGATTAGGAAAGCTAAGTCTATCCGAGAAGGAACAGTTAAGGCTAGTGTTGATATCGCTGACCTCCCGTATGGCAATCGCAAAGTCAAGGCTGATTGTCCAACGAAGGATGGCAAGAGAAAGGATTGTAAAAAAGATTACTGCTCCTGCTACGCTACTCAAGGAGAAGATGGTAGCATTAAGAAATCACCTAAAGCACCTAAGAGCGATACTCCTGAGAAGAATCCTAAAGGTGTTGGAAAAGGTGGAAAGCTATCTCCAAAGATTATTAAGTCTATAGAGACTAAGGTAAGAACTTATAATGAGAAGTATCCGGATAAAAAGATTGGTGTTGGAGCTGCAAAGCGTGTTGTCCTACGTGGTATGGGTGCATACAACACATCCCACTCACCGAAGGTTACTTCAGCAACACAATGGGGACTTGCAAGATTAAACGCATTTATGTACCTGGTAAAGAATGGCAAGCCTTCTAACCCTAAGTACACACAAGATAACGACTTGCTACCTAAGTGGCATAAAAAAGCAAAGAAGTAATGGACAAAGATTTACCATTATACGATATAACACTAGAGGATTTTGAGCAGGGGATGTATAAGATTTCCCTTGTAGATAAACCTGCTATTGAAGAAAACTTTATTTATTTCTCTAAGCAAAGCATTGAGATGTTTGCAAACGATGAGAAGCGTGAAGTGGTTGGCCCTATTATGATTCCTAACAAGGAAATCTTACGCCAGTCTGCTGAAAATGGTTACTACTATGTACGCTTTACTGAGGAAACGATTAGAGAGATAATGTACAACTACTCTAAGAAGGGGTTGTTTAACGAATTTGGCATACAGCACGAGAACGATACTACCGATGTTGTAATGCTAGAGATTTGGATGAAAGAATCTAATAACGATAAGTCTACGGACTACGGGTTTGATCTTCCAAACGGAACAGTATTCGTAAAGGCTAAGATTGAGTCTGACGAATTATTCAATGCAATCAAGGATGGGGAGATAAATGGTTTCTCTATTGAGATTGCAGCTAATATAACACCAACAAATAAAGAAGAAATGACTGAATTTTCATTTGCTAAGGAGCTTGGTAAGTTAGAGGCTCAATTTGAGACAATGACTAATAAGTTCCAAGAGCGTATCGAAGCACTAGAATCTGAAAACGAGATTCTACTATCTTCATTGACATCTTTTGAGGCTAAATTCGCAGAGGTCGGTGACCTGGAAAAAGCTGTAGAAATGATTCAAAAGCACATCGCGGAAATGCACAAGATGGGCGAAGAAGAAGAAGAAATGGCTCAAGACTCTAAAGAAGAGGAAGAGATGAAAGAAGACGAGAAGTACGAAGCTACTGAGGAAGTAATTGAAGAGGTTGCTGAGGTAGAAGAGAACTTTGAAGCTGAGGAAGAAGTAAACGAACAAGAAGTTGAAGAGCAATTTGCTGCACAGCAGACAGAAGAAGTTGTCGCTGAAGAAACAGACAAGACTATCAACTTTGAGTCTATTACTCCTGAAAAAGTGAGTCTTATCAATAAACATTTTCCAAGTTTATACTAAGACTTTGTAAATTAAGTAAAACAAATTTTTTTAAATCATTATATAATGGCAAATACTATTAATACTACTCCTAATTTAGCGAATACTGAGTCGTTATGGGGTGACCGTAGCAGAGATTTATTTATCGATGCAATGGTAAAATCAGCGGCTGTACTTAACCGCTTTACACTTATCGATGGCGTAAAAGCCAAAGTAAACGTACCAATTTTTGAAGTTGGCGCACAAACATTTACTACAGGAGATGACTGTGCTTTTTCAGACACTACTCCAACTACTATTACAGAAAAAGAAATGAGTGTTGAAACTTTCTCTTGGGGTTTCAAAAACTGTAAAGCTGTATTAGAAAAGTCTTACCGTGGTGTAGCTTTGAAAAAAGGACAACACAATCCTGAGACTATGGATGTTGAATTCCGTAACTGGGTATTCGATTACTTCGCAAAACTAGCAGCTCAAAAAGCATTGACTTATGCAGGTTCTGAATTGTTAGCTGAAATGCAAGGTGATGCTGATGTTATTATGGATGACAGATGGGATGCTTCAGGTAGTGGTCAGCCAGGACTTGTTATAGGTTCATCAAACATCTTAGATGCAATGCAAGATGCATATGAAGATATGTCTGCTGTTATGCTATCTGCTGTTTATGGCGATGCTGACCGTGAGTTCCGTCCTGCATACTTCTTAGGTACTAAGGCTTACCAAGCATTCCAAATTGCTATGGCTGAAGACTTTGCTCAGTCAATGACATTGTCTAGTAGCGAAGGTATTGCTAAAGGTGCTATCCCTACTTACTACGGTATGGAGGTTATCCACCTTGCAAGTTTAGCTGACAATAATATTATTGTTTGTTCACCAAGCAACTTGGTTATGTTGACTGATGACTACAATGATGTAGCTGCTATCGATAGCGAATACGAAGCTAAAGAAAACAGCGAATACTTATGGGGTCGCTTTAAGCTAGGTTTCTCTTACCTAAAAGGAGATGAGATTGTTCTTATAACGAACATTGACCCTTCTTAATAACTGAATAATAACAAAAGGGGAGGTTCGCCTTCCCTTTTTAATACCTAATAATAAATGGCTTGTAACGTAACTCTTACTGACATCACTTACTCTTGTGATGACATTGCATTGGGAGGATTAACAAAAGTGTACCTAGCGAATAAATCTGCCGTAGAAGGTAAGATTGCTATTTCTAGTGACGATGTTACTATTACTCCTACAGGTTCTACTCTTGATGATGATACATTAATCTCTTCTATTGAGTTTAACCTAAAAGATGGTTTCTCTACATTTACTGATGTAAAAACTATTTCTGACGGATCAGTATCTGCTGTTCCTACAATTACTATCGAACTACCTAAGATGTCGGAAGCTAACAGAGATGCTCTCGAAGACCTATCTAGCCCTAACGCTGAGATAGTTGCTTTCGTTGAGACTGCTGCTGGTACTCGTCACTTGGTAGGTTATGACTACGGATTGTTCGTATCTACAATCGATGGTGCTGCCGGTACTGCTCGTTCTGATAAAAACAGATACCAAATCACATTGACTGGTGAGCAAGTAAATCTCGCTTATCCTTTAGATGATACTAACTGGGCTAAAGTAGCTTAATACTTTTATCTTGTAAATTATAACAAGGGAGGGTTGATTAATTTCTTCCCTCCTTTTTTAATATAAAAAAACATATGAATTTATCAAACGAATCTATACAGTCTACAGTAGGTAACTTGTTGACTATAGGCTCTGCCGCAGGTACACCAACTACAGGTACATTGCAGAATGGTGTAGGGCAAGATGTAACAAGCCTTGTATTAGACGAGCTACAGGTTAATAGACTTGTACAAACACAGGCTACTATCGCTGCCAATGGTACTACGCTTTCAGGAGCTACCTTATTATCCGCAGGGGTAAATCTTGTAACATCCGCTGACTCAAGCAACATAGCGGTTAAGCTACCTGACTCTCAGTTAGGATTAATAGTTAATGTAGTAAACACATCCTCAAGAGACATTCAAGTTTTTCCCTTTGCCGCTACGCACAGCTTAGTAGGCTTGTCCGCAGGAGCTGCGTTTACAGTACCTGCTGATAATCAGTTGTATCAGTTTGTTTGTGTACAGAATCCTGTGGTAGGTGTATGGAGTGTGACCACTCCAATAGGCAATAGCGTTGTAAAGAAAAGTGTATCTGTAAATTTAGTAGCAGACGGAACTCATTCTATTGGAGACACATCTTATTCATCTTCTGCACTTCTCGGTGCTAATATAACCTTTTACCCAACTCAAGCAGGAGGTTATCATATTTTGGATGCTCCTGCCGCAGGTGTTGATTATTTTGACACACCTGAGTTTAACACCTATAATAAGGTAAAAGCAACAAAATTAACACTCAAGACAAATATTCCCGCAGGTAATTTAAGCAATAATGTGAATCAATATGCTACAACTCTTATGGGTCTTGCAGCTAATCAATTTAGCTTTACTTGGGATTTAAGATTAGTTCAACAGTATCCATCAGATACTGCTTCTCTTATTACTTTTCAGTCGTTTGCACCTTATTTTTACAATGATTATTCTATTTATGCTAACGCAGGAGCTTCAACAGGAGCTATAGGTCACTATGCAGGAGCAGGTGGCTTGTTTCAAAAAGTAGAATTAACAAATTTCACGAATTGGATGGATACCAAAAGTGCTAATGGCGACAGAGCTTTTTACTTTTCTCCACATATACAATATGGAAACAGTGTATCTGCTTATAGCGCATACCCTTCAGGATTTTCTTTTGAGGCTGAGATGATTGTTGACTTTGAATTTTCAATGTAAAATAAAATAACTATGGCTTTCAATTGCACAACATTACTTAGCGACATTGATATCAACTGTAGTAAGATTACTGCCGGAGGTATTAAGAAAGCTATTCTAACACTTCAAAATAACATAACCATTACCTTTGATGGTAGTGATGAAACCATAGTAGATTCGGTAGACTTTGTTGATTATGCAAAGATAGCTACATTTACACACAATGTAAAAGACGGTACTACATCATTTACCGAAGCTAAGAACACTACAAACGGATTAGGGGTAGTTACTACAAACATCACTATACAAACCCCTGCGGTGGATAATAAGATCAATAAGATAGACAATATGTCTCGTAGAGAAGACATTGTATGTATCTTACTACACAACAACAACACCGTAACCATTTCGGGATGGATGGATGGACTAACAATGAATTACGATGCTGCATCCGGTACAGGAATAAGCGATAAGTCTTATGTGAATGTTACCTTAACTACTGAAAGTGGTATAGCATCTTTAGGTGTTGATAGTAAAACACCTTTTGTTGACGAAACAATATTTGATTAATGGGTTATTTGCTTAATTCGGGTAGTGGTTTTTTAAAGGATGCGGTTAATGTTGCATCCGATGTAAAGACATACCTTATAAATAAAGGAGGATACCTATATGATACTATTAGAATAGGTATTAATGACTTTGGTCAAAGGGTATTAGACGATAGTGGTACTATAGAAGGGTCTTCTTCTGCCGCAGCATCTTATAAAGAAATTACCAAGGCTATATTTGATGCTTCTTCTTTAGTATTATTCCCTTCAGGATACAAAGAATCTAAAGTGTATTCCCACAAGCCTATAAATGGTAGTGCGGATTTCACGTACACTCGTGGTACTGATACTGCTACAAGGGTTGATGAAATAGGCTTGATACAAAAGGAAAGTGGTGGATTAACGGATTCTATGCCTCGTATCAATCACCTGGGAGGAATAGCATCGTTACTACTCGAACCACAAAGAACAAATCAAATTGTTGACAGCGAAGACTTCTCTACTGCTAATTGGGATAGACGATCTTGTACGGTAACTTCTTCAGCGACTACAAGTCCTGATGGAACTACCAACGCATCTAAGATTGTAGCAGACAACGGAACGACAAACTTTAGATTAAGACCTACGGCATCTACTGGTGTTGCAGGTAATAATGTACATTCTGTATTTGTCAAACATATCAATGGAGGCTTTGACTATATAGTCTTAGGGAGTACTAATGCACAGCATAGATACGCCTTTAACATAAAAACAGGCACTACGGTAGGTAACTTACACTCTACAAACCAGGCAGTACCCTCTATAGAAAATTATGGCAATGGATGGTACAGATGTTCTATAATGGTAGGTAGTAGTGGCCCTAGTAAATTTGAAATATACCTTTCTGATGACGGCACAGGAATCACAGCTACAGGAAACGGCACTAAAGGTGCATACATTTGGGGAGCGCAAACCGAGCAAAACATTAATTTCTTAACAAGCTACATACCTACAAGTGGTGCTACAGCAACAAGAGCAGAAGACTTAGCAACTGAAGTTAATGCGATAGATGCTGATAGTGATTTTACCTTAATGTTTAAAATTACACCATTGACCTTATTAAGCACCTCCCATAGATATTTTAATACCGGAGGGGATATTGGTTTTTTAGATAACAATGCAAATGATCAGTTAAGGTATAGTTTTAATGGTACGAATTACACAATGTCTTTGCCTAACGCTAATGCCTTTAAAATACTATTTAGAAAGGATTCTACGGACTATAAGGTATACTTTAATGGTTCGTTAGCACATACAATAACTACGTTGCCTACAGGTACGCAAACATTGAATCTAAGAGGTGGTAAGATGAAAGTGTGTTTGTTAGCCACAACTGCTCTTACTACAGACCAATGCGAAGCACTAACAACCCTTTAATATGAGACAGTTCCGTAAATACGAATTTGGTAGCAAAGGTGCAGCGAGTACTAAGATAAACGCATTAGATAAAGAACATAACCATATTATAGCACACTTAGGTGAGATTAAAGGTTCAAGTAACTATCACGTAGATGTATTATGGGATGGTGAGGCAGACCCTAACTGGAACAATCAAATGATATGGTGTGAGCCAATGGGAATACATAGCTTTGGTTATAAATCAGAACAAGAATACACAACAGCATATTACGAGGCTAATCCTGAGATGATACCTGTTGTTAAAGAAGAAAAAATAGAAGAATAATTGTAAATTAAATAAAAAATAATATGTCTTTCGAGAATATAATTAAAGATAGTAATTTCTATCAAACAAGTACAGGAGACTACGGATTTAGAATATTATCGGGAACAGATACAAGTACTGTAGGAGAAAGTTTTCGTTCTATCCAAGTATTAAATCAATGTGTGTTATCAACTACAACATCTGTTGGTGATGCTATTCCTAATACAATAACACTTAAAGCAGGAACTGTAATATTTGGAAAATTTGATAGTATTACTATGGTTAGTGGTAAAATTATCGCTTATCTTGCATCTTAATGGCGTTTCTTAATACACTTTCTACATCATATTTAAGTCCTCTTAAATCATCATCTCAGTTTTTTGGTGCTGCATTAGATGAGTTTGGTCAAGATGCTTTATTTGGTTATTCTTTGCGCAAAATAAAGGATGATGCAGACAAATGTATTCGTGTAATTAGGGGAGATGGTGACAATGTAGAACAAGACATTGGGTTTACTGAAGAGGGTGCTGTAGACATAGATGCTATAATCAACTTTGCAGGGCCACACCCTTGTTATGTTAAGGTTTGGTATAACCAACTTTTACCCGAAGCTACAATACACTTAGCATCTTCCGTTGAGTCTCAACAACCTTTAGTATCTGATGGTATAGATCATATATGGTCAACTATGACCGATACTTGGAGTTCATCAGAAGATAACTACGGATATATACTTATAGATGTATCTAACAACCTTTTATATTTAAGTTTTAGAAGTGGAAGGTATCTTGAGTTTATAGAAACAAACGGCTCTTATGAAGACTCAAGTGGATGGTCTGTAGCAACAACTTCATTAGATGATGATTACGGAGTATACTTTTTAGGTGAATCTAAAAAAACAACAGGCACTTCAACTATTTTGTCAGCAGACAGCAACAATGATAGATTTGAGCTTTACGACAATAGGATACAGTACTATGTAAACGGCACGGTTGATTCTGTGGCACTAAACAATGACGGATTTAACAATTTATACCTGTGGGAATTGTCAAGAAACAGTAGTGATGGATTAATATCCTACAGAAACGACACTTACTATATAACAGGTTCAGTAACATCATCAGGTTCTTTTGAATTAGAAAAAGTAGGAGATGGCTTTGATGGAAATGTTTACGAATTTATAGGCTATGAAGCAGAACCTGTTCAACAGAGAAAAGGTTTCTTTTTGAGTCTAAATGATTATTATAATTTAGTTATTTTTCAAGCTGCTGATATAGATGGACTACCTACTATAACTGGAAGTCCCGAAGTAGGTCAAGTTCTTACAGCAACACTTGCTCCTTCAAACGGATACCCTATACCTGTAGACACTTTGCAATGGCAAGTAAGTAACAGCAACCATCCCACCCAAGGGTGGTCAGATATTCCGGGAGAAACATCTTCTACATATACTATAACATCAGGAGATGATGGAAAATACATTAGAGTTGAACAATCATCAGTAAATAACCGAGGTTCTAATAAAGTTGCATCAATACCTGTAAGCATATAATAATAATGGCATCTATAAACTTAGTAATAAAACAAGACCTTGATATAACGTGTATGAGGAATGACACGTTTGAACTTGATATGGATTGGACAGACAGCAGTAGTAATCCTGTTGATCTTACCGACTATACATTTAAGGCACAAGTAAGAAAAAAATCTACCAGTTCAGCAGTTCTAACTTTTGAAGATAGTGACTTTACTAAAGATGCAAGTGGTAATTTACTTATGCAGAAATCCGCTTCAAGTATGAATATCGCATCAGGTGTGTATGAGTACGATTTACAAGCTACACATACCGATGGAACGGTAATTACTTGGATGGGAGGACTATTTGTTATACAACAAGACATTACTGAGTAATGGGTAAACTATTAGTATTAAAATCTGCACAATCGGTATCTTTAATTAAGAAAGATGTGTCTACTGCATCTTTAACTAAAAGAGATATATCACCTGTTGCGTTGATTTTAGGTAACCAGCCTATTAATACTATAGCCCCTGTAATAACAGGTATTGCTCAAAGAGGAGAAACTTTAACAAGTACTACAGGTACTTGGACAGGAACAGGAACGATTACCTTTGCATATCAATGGAAGAGAGATGACACTAATATTAGTGGTGCTACATCTTCAACCTATGTATTAGTAGCAGATGATGATAATACAAGCATCACCTGTGTTGTTAGTGCTACGGATAGTGAAGGTACAGGAACTGCCACCTCTAATGCTATCAGCCCAATACTTGGAATACCTTATAACTTGGTTGCACCTGTAGCAAGTGGAACTGCTCAAGTAGGTCAAATATTATCTACTACTAATGGTAGTTGGCAAGGATTAGGTACAATCACATTTGCCTATCAATGGAGAAGAGATGCAAGTGATATTAGTGGGGCAACCTCAAGCACTTATACATTAGTTGCTGATGATTATGCTACAGATATTGATTGTGTGGTTACTGCTACAAATACTTTAGGAAGTGCTAACCAAGACTCTAATGATATAGCAAACATTGCAGGAAGTGTTCCTGTGATAAGTGGAGTACCTACTATAAGTGGAACTGCAAAAGTAGGTGAAACTTTAACTGCAACTGCTGCAAGTGTTATAGGCACACCAACTCCTACGGATACATTCCAATGGCAAAGAAGTGATGATGGAAGTACAGGATGGGCTAATGTTTCTAGTGCTACAAGCACAACATATACGGCAGTATCAGCAGATGAAGGTAAATTCTTGAGAGTAGTTCAAACATCTACAAATGAAGCAGGAAGTGATACGGCAAATAGTGCATCTACAACTCAAGTTCAACCATCATTTACAGGTATATTAGACACTTATAGCGGTGCTACGGCTGCTTATTCTTTACGATTACTAAGAAGCGGTTATAGCGGTAGTGCTATCCGAGTTAGAAGGGTAGACGATAACGCAGAGCAAGATATAGGTTTTAGAAATAACGAGCTTGATACTTCAGCTCTAGCTACCTTCTCTTTAGGTTCGGACTGTTTTATAACAACTTGGTACGAGCAAAGCGGAGCAAGTGGAGCAGCAAATTTAACTCAATCAACGGCATCTAATCAACCAAAGATTTATGATGGTGCTACAAGCTCTGTAGTTTTAGAAAATGGTAAACCTACTATAGACTTTGACTACACATCTACGCAACACTTTAGCGCAACTCCTACAAATTGGAGCAGTATAGTAGATGATACTAACCATACTATTTCTATGGTGTATAATCTAAATCAATACAATTCGCCACGCTCAGTAATTTATAATATAACGGGTGATGAGGTTAGTAGCGCAAGAGGAAATACTCATATAGCTATGGCTCGTAGTAATCAGTTAAGAATAGGTTACTATGATAGAGGTTCTACTTCTTGGACAAAGACCGCAGGGTTTGTTCAATCAATTGGAGGAGCGCAAAACGGAGTGCAGTATTTAGTGA
>Ga0233401_1000378_pt1 | contig 18220 bp, 10 predicted proteins | sample 49DmetaG_FD_190067 | JGI IMG/M metagenome (GOLD analysis project Ga0233401, IMG submission 190067) | Seawater microbial communities from Monterey Bay, California, United States - 49D | ecosystem: Environmental > Aquatic > Marine > Coastal | place: USA: California | collected 2016-10-03
AATTCCTGTAGATTTTGATTTTATTAGTTTTTCTATAAACTTTTTAGAGCCAATTGCTTTGTCTTTGCTGTTGGTACCTTTTAAAATTTCATCTAAAATTATAAAATAATCTTTGACCTCTATTGTATCAACAATAAATTTTAACCGTTTCAATTCTGAATAAAAATAAGATTCATCTTCAGATAACGAGTCCGTCGTTCGCATACTTGTAATCAACCTTCTTGGAGCATATTTAAAACTTTCTGCACAAACAGGCAACCCACAATTTGCCATAACAATAGACAAAGAAACCGTTCTTAAGAAAGTACTTTTCCCTGCCATATTTGCACCTGTAACAATAAAAAATTGGTTGTCTGAAATTGTAAAATTATTATCGATTCTCTTCTCTGATTTTAATAATGGATGCCCTAACTGTACCGCTTGAATAATACTATTTTCTTTGACCAATTCTGGAAATGTATAGTCTGAGTGATTGAAACAGAAATTGGCTAGAGAATTTCCAGCATCAAAAAAAGCAATAACTTCAAACCATTTTTTTACCGTGTGGTTGTAGGTATGTATCCAAGTTTCTACTTTCACTGCATTTCTTAAATCCCTTAAAAAAAATGCATTTCCTAAGATAAAAATCAATACATTATTTCGTTGATCAAAGGCATCTAAAATCTTAGAAAATTTCATAAAAATTGCAGATGCTTTTAAATTTTCTGATTGAATAATTTCTTGTTTTTCTTGTAAAATTTCAGAAGAAAAATTACCATTCTCGATTTCTTGTAATAGCAAATGATATTGTTTAAAAATAGTTTTAGATTTTCCTGCATTTGCATAAATAGCCTCTGTTCTTTTAAAGAAAATAGCAGTCACTACTAGTCCAATAATAAACCAAAGAAGAAGTAGGGTGTATGAAATCATTTGGAAAGAAACCAATCCAATTAAAAGAGAACTGACGATAGAAAACAAGATTGGTAACGGCAAAACTAATTTTGAAAAAACAGCTTTATAGTCTTGAATATATCGAACAATTACTTTGGAAGAATATTCTGTTTTAACCAGGCTAGCTAGAGCAGTAAAATGTTGTCTCCATTTTACTTTTTTAGATAATTCTTTAATTACCTCTTGCTTTTTGTCAATTGATAAAATATTGTTTTTAGAGATTATTTTCGCCAACTCTGCAGTCCCTATTTCTGTTGAAGTCCTATTAATGTATTGAAAAAATGAGTGACTCCCAAATAAATCAATATCATGACTAAAAAAATGATTACTATCCAAAAATTCCTTTCCTTCTGGAAGAAATGAAAAATCGCCCTCTAAAACTCTAATCTCTGTTTTATTGATTAAAATCTTACACAGAACTAACTTTTTTTTCTCCTTTATCTTTAAATATTGACTCAATAAAAAAGAGAAAATTCCAACTCCAACAATCATAATAATTGAGACTATTGTTGGGTTTCCTAATGAAAAATAAATTCCAAATAAGGTGAAAAAGAAAACGAGCAACCTTAAAACACTTAAGTTGGTTAACTTAATTTTTATTTTGTGTAATTCTTTTTCTAGTTTAAGGTTTTCATCCGTATAAAAATGTACTAATTTCTCCATCAATAACTACTTATTCCTCCAGTTAAACTCAATACATTTAATGTTGGGTATTTCTCTTTTAATTGTTTTGTTACATTGTAGCTCGTAAATCCTTTTTGACAAATCATGACATAGGTTTTTGACTTATCAACGAAAAAAGTAGCAACATCAAATTCCTCTATTGAAATAGTTTGATCTACTTTAAAGGGTACTTTTAAATTGGGTAATACCGCGATTAATTGAAGGTTTGAATCACCAATTATTTTTTTTAGTTCTACTGCTGATATTAGCCAATCTATATTTTGAGAAACACAAGCTGGATTAAAATACGTTTCAACTTTATATAATTTTGCAATTCTATCTTTTAAAAAATTTGATGTTAACTTTATTTTTAACTGTGTATTTTGAAGTGAATTATAAATCAATAATTCATCTGTCAAAGGTGTTCCAATTTCTGCAATCAATTTTAAAACTTCGTTTACTTGCTGAGCAGCAATTATAGTAACAATAGAGTTCAAAGTTCCAGCTTCTTCACAATTAGGAATATCTGAAGTAATCTCCGGAAAAGCATCTCTTAAATTTGATGAATAGCTGCCGTCTTTTTTCAAGATATTGAAAGTGGAAACATAGCCATCAAACTTGTATAAAGAGCCATAGACTAGGGGTTTGTTTTTAAGAACACATGCATCATTTAACAAGTATTTTGTAGGAATGGAATCTGTACCATCAACAATGACGTCATACTCTGAAATAATATCAAAGACATTTTCTTTAGTGATTGAGTCATTGTTGAAAGTGACTTCTGAAAAAGGCGCTCTTTTTTTGATAAACTCTGATAAAACTTCGGCCTTGTGTTTTCCAACATCATCTAAAGCATAAAAAAATTGCCTGTGTAAATTAGAAATATCGATAGTATCAAAATCTACCAAATGAATATTCCCAATTCCACTAGCAGCAAGAGAAACTCCAATAACACCTCCTAAACCTCCACAACCTACGATTAATACAGATGCCTCCTGTAATTTTTGCTGCCCAACTTTACCAATTTCAGACAAAGTAATTTGGCGTTTAAAAAATTGTTTTTTTGATACAATCATAGAGCTCACAAGATAGTTAAATAAAAAAGCCATTACAAATAGTGTAATGACTTTTAATACTTACTCCACTAAAAAAATGCTTAAAAAAACATCATCTTTAGCCTACTATATTTACAATTTTACCTGGAACAACAATTACTTTTTTTGGTAATCTACCAGCTAATTGAGCAATTGTTTTTTCATTTTCCAAGACTGTTTTTTCTATTTCTTCTTTAGACAGATCTAGAGAAAGTTCTAATGTAAAACGCATTTTACCATTAAAAGAGATTGGATAATTCTTAGAACTTTCCAACAAATATTTCGGATTAAAAATTGGAAAATCTGCAGTAGAAATTGAAGTTTTATTTCCTAATAAACTCCAAAGTTCTTCTGCAATATGAGGTGCATAAGGAGAAACTAAAATAGCCAAAGGCTCTAATATTTGACGTTTGTTACATTTTAAAATCGTTAACTCGTTAACAGCAATCATAAATGTGGAAACGGAAGTATTAAAAGAAAAATTTTCTATATCCTCTTCAACTTTTTTAATAGTTTTATGCAACGTTTTTAGCTCCTCCTTAGTCGGTTCTGAATCAGAAACTTCTAAAGTTTCCCCATTAAAATAGAGTTTCCATAATTTTTTTAAGAAAGATGAAACTCCAGAAATACCTGAAGTTTTCCAAGGTTTTGCTTGCTCTAAAGGCCCTAAAAACATTTCAAACAAACGCAAAGCATCTGCTCCATATTCCTCACAAATAGCGTCAGGATTTACAACATTGTATTTAGACTTAGACATTTTCTCTACTTCACGTGCAACTTTATAAACTCCATCTTCTAAAATAAATTCAGCATTTTTATAATCTTGATTTAGAGGGTGATTTCTAAAACCGTCAACATCAAGATCATCAGAAGCGTTTACCAGAGAAACATCAGCATGTACAACTGATTTTACAATCATAATGCTATCAGCATTATCTTGATTTAAAAACCCTTTGTCTACTAAATAATTTTTAACTAAAACTTCGAATTCTTCTTCAGAATTAAAAAGATTTTTAGAAACAATTACAGTCGGAATTTTTTGAAGTATTCCCTCACTAGCATGCGCTGTAAAACAATCTGACTTTATAAAAGGAGTTGCTTTGAATACGAAAGCAGAAGTTCCCAAGATCATTCCTTGGTTGATGAGTTTTTTTGCAAACTCGTCTACAGGAACAATTCCTTTATCAAATAAGAATTTTTGCCAAAAACGCGCGTATAATAAATGACCTGTTGCATGCTCAGATCCTCCAATATATAAATCTACTTCTTTCCAATATTCTAAAGATTCTTTACTTGCAAATTGCTCAGAATTTGAGGCATCCATATACCTATTAAAATACCAAGAACTCCCTGCCCAACCGGGCATCGTGTTTAATTCTAGTGGATAAACAGTTTTGTTTTTCAACTTTTCGTTAGAAACAACTTTCTTCCCTCGAGAATCCCAAGCCCATTCTTTAGCATTGCCTAGAGGTGGTTTCCCATCTTCTGTTGGCAAGTATTTTTCTACTTCAGGCAATACAATTGGCAAGTGTTTTTCTGCTATCATTTGCGGCATTCCATCTTTATAGTACACCGGAAAAGGCTCTCCCCAATACCGTTGTCTACTAAAGACTGCATCCCGTAATCTATAATTTATTTTCCCATAACCAACTCCTCTTTTTTCCAATTCGAAGATGGCTAACTTTAATGCTTTTTCGTATTTTAATCCGCTTAAAAAATCTGAGTTTGCAATGACTGTTCCGTCTTTATCAACGTGTGCACTTTCAGAAATATCAACTCCTTTAAAAATATTTGGAATCGGAATATTAAAGTGTTTGGCAAAATCATAATCCCTTTGATCACCACAAGGAACAGCCATTACTGCTCCGGTACCGTAATTTGCTAAGACATAATCTCCAATCCAAATCTGCACTTTTTCTCTTGTAAACGGATGCAATGCGTAGGCTCCCGTAAACACTCCAGAAATAGTTTTAACATCTGCCATTCTATCACGTTCAGATCGTTTTGCAGTTGCTTTTATATAGGCATCCACTTCCTCTTTTTGAGCAGCGGTTACAATTTTAGAGACCAACTCATGCTCAGGAGCCAAAGTCATAAAGGAAACTCCGAAAATAGTATCTGGTCTTGTTGTGAAAACATCAATTTTGTGTGTGATATTTGCTATTTTCTCTACTCCTTTTTCAGTTTTTAATGGGGATGGAAATTGCAATGCATTATTTATTTTAGAGACAACTTCTAAAATATTTTCAATGGCCTCTTCATTTGTAAAGCGGAGGATATTAAATCCTTTTTTAGCGAAAAAATTTGTTCTTTCTATTTCATCTTCTTTACCCGAAAACTCAACAATCATATGTTTGGCCAAGCATACATAATCTACTAAAAATGGACCAATAGTGTATTTTTTTCTAAATTTTGATACCCCTTTTTTATTTTTTAATTCGTCCCAAAGAATTGCTTCAGCTTTTGATAAATTTAAACGTACTTCTTTTAAAGCTTCTAAGTCTTTGTAGGACATTTTCACTTCTAAATTTTCAGAAGATGTACTTCCGTCAACATCAAAAGAAACCATTGCTCCTTGACTTCTTCCAATCCAATTTGTTTGAGAATCTTTAAGGGGTTGCGGCCAGTCTATTTTTTCTAACCCATCTAATAAACGTTGAGCATATGCAGAAATTCGCATTGACCATTGTGTCATTTTTTTTCGAATAACAGGATGACCTCCACGTTCTGAAACTCCGTTTACGATTTCATCATTTGCTAGAACAGTTCCTAATTCTGGGCACCAATTTACTTGAGTATCTGACAAAAATGTCAAACGATATTGCAATAAAATTTCTTCTTGTTCTCTCTTTGAAAAGATCTTCCATTCCTCGGAGGAAAAAGACTTGACATCTTCACCGACCTCTGCATTTATCGTTCTGTTTCCTTCTTTTTTAAAGGTCGAAATTAACGAAGAGATATCTTCTGCCTTGTCTGAATCTTTGTTGTACCAAGAATTAAATAGTTGAATGAAAATCCATTGAGTCCATTTATAATATTCGGTACTCGATGTTCTTACTTCTCTACTCCAATCAAAAGAAAATCCGATCGTATCTAATTGCCTTCTGTATGTAGCAATATTTTCTTCAGTTGTTTTTGCTGGATGTTGACCTGTTTGAATAGCATATTGTTCTGCAGGCAAACCAAAAGAATCATAGCCTTGAGGATGAAGTACATTAAATCCTTTATGTCGTTTGTAGCGTGCGTAGATATCACTTGCAATATACCCAAGAGGATGCCCAACATGTAACCCAGCTCCAGAAGGATAAGGAAACATATCTAATACATAATATTTGGGTTTATCAGATTTATTACTGGCTTTAAAAGTTTGGTTTTCTGCCCAAAATTTTTGCCATTTATTTTCTATCTCTATGTGATTATATTGCATTATTTTTTCATTTATAAAGTGTAAATTTACGTTTATTCTAAGAAAGAATAAAGGAAATCAATTGCTGATTATTCATGTTAGGAACCATAAAAAAAGTCGAAATTTCAGTGTGCTGAAATTTCGACTTTTTTATATGTTTTGAAATTATTATTTTAATTTCTTCTTAACGGCAACTTCTTTATATGCTTCTATTACGTCACCTACTACAATTTCATTATAGTTTTTAATTTGAAGTCCACAATCATATCCTTTGGCAACTTCTTTCACATCGTCTTTAAAACGTTTTAAAGATAGTAAAGTCCCGTCATGAACTACTATACCATCTCTAATAATTCTAATTTGTGAATCTTTAAAGATTTTACCAGACATTACCATACAACCTGCAATGTTACCAACTTTAGATATTTTATAAACCTCTCTAATTTCTATATTACCACTCACTTCTTCTTTCATTTCTGGAGACAACATTCCTTCCATGGCGTCTTTTAAGTCGTTGATAGCTGCATAAATAATAGAGTATGTTCTAATATCTACTTCTTCTCTATCTGCTACGGCTCTTGCATTTCCTTGTGGTCTAACATTAAACCCTACAATAATTGCATCTGAAGCTGATGCTAATAACACATCACTTTCTGTAATGGCACCAACACCTTTGTGTAAAATATTTACTTGAATTTCTTCAGTTGATAATTTTTGAAAAGAATCTGTTAAGGCTTCTACAGAACCATCTACATCTCCTTTTAGAATAATATTTAGTTCTTTAAAATCTCCTAACGCAATTCTACGTCCTATTTCATCTAAGGTTAATGTTTTCTGAGTTCTCACAGATTGCTCACGTTGTAATTGAGATCTTTTTGAAGCAATTTGTTTTGCTTCACGTTCATCATCAAAAACATTGAATTTATCTCCTGCTTGAGGCGCTCCATCTAAACCTAGGATTGATACTGGTGTTGAGGGTCCTGCCTCTTTTAGATTGTTCCCTTTATCGTCAAACATTGCTCTTACTTTACCACTGTGTTTACCTGCTAACAAGTAATCTCCAATTTTTAAAGTTCCTGCTTGTACTAATATTGTAGAGACATATCCTCTCCCTTTATCTAATAATGCTTCAACAACCGCACCAACAGGATTTTTATTAGGATTTGCTTTCAATTCTAAAATTTCTGCTTCTAATAAAACTTTCTCTAATAATTCTGGTATTCCTTCCCCTGTTTTTGCAGAAATATCTTGTGATTGTATATTTCCTCCCCATTCTTCAATTAATAAATTCATTGAAGATAATTGAGTTTTTACATTGTCTGGATTTGCATTTGGCTTATCAATTTTGTTGATGGCAAATATAATAGGAACTCCTGCAGCTTGTGCATGAGAAATTGCTTCTTTTGTTTGAGGCATTACATCATCATCTGCTGCCGCAACAATGATAACTAAATCTGTTACTTGAGCACCACGAGCTCGCATTGCGGTAAAAGCTTCGTGACCTGGTGTATCTAAAAATGCAATTTTTTGATCTCCAACATTTACAGAATATGCACCAATGTGTTGAGTAATTCCACCACTTTCTCCATCAATTACATTTGCTTTTCTAATATAATCTAATAAAGATGTTTTTCCATGATCTACATGACCCATCACCGTAACAATTGGCGCACGAGTTACTAGATCTGCTGGTTTATCAACAACCTCCTCTATGGACTCTTCTACTTCAGCACCAATAAATTCTACTTTATGATTGAATTCTTCAGCAACAATAACAAGAGTCTCTGCATCTAAACGTTGGTTCATTGTCACCATCATTCCGAGCATCATACATGATGAAATAATATTGGTTACTGGAACATCCATCATAGTCGCTACTTCACTTACCGTAACGAATTCAGTAACTTTTAATATTTTATTGTCTAATGCCTGTGCTTCTAATTCTGCATCAGAATGCTCTCTATGAGCATCTCTTTTATTTCTACGGTATTTTGCACCTTTCCCTTTAGAAGATTTTCCTTGCAGTTTCTCAAGTGTTTCTCTTACTTGCTTTTGAATCTCTGCTTCGGTTGGCTCTTCTTTTTTAACAGCTGCTGGTCTTTGTGCACCTCTTCCACCTCTAAATGGAGACCTATTGCTGGCTTGTCCACCTCTAGCATTGCCCTGAACTGGCCTATTATTACCCTGACCTGTTTTGTTATTCACCCCTGTTGTCCCTGGCTTACTTACAATTCGTTTACGCTTCTTTTTAGCGTCCGCATTCGAATCTTTTTTAACCTCTGGTTTCTTTTTCTTAGGTCTGTCAAATTGTTTTAAATCAATTTTCTTACCTGTAAAATTTGGTCCGTCTAATTTTTTATACTGTGTTTTAATTGCTTCTGCATTTTCTGCAGTAACCTCATCTAATTTTTCTTCTGTTTGTAGCCCCTCTTTATTCGTTTTCGGTTTCTCACCAACCTTAGAAACTTCATTTTCTATTTTAGAAATACCTTTTTTAATTTCTAGTTTTACAGCTGTTGATTTTTCCTCAATAGGCTTTATAGATTCTGATTTTTCATCCGTTTTTTCTTGTGCTGCTTTTGGCTCAACAACGACCTCTTCAGATTTCACTTCTTGAGGTGTGTCTTCAACTTTATCCGTCGGTTTTTTACCGATAGTATCGATATCTATTTTACCAACAGTTTTGAGTTCTAATTTATCTGCTTTGGCTTTTAAAACTTCCTCCTTCTTTGCTTCTTCTTTCTGCGCCTCTTCTGCTCTTTGCTTCTCTAATTTAGCTTCAAGCTCTAAACGAATTGCTTCTTTCTCCTTACGTTTTTCTACTCCAACTTCTTTAGATGCTGCTTTTTTATTCGCATCTGTTTCAAAGCCATCTAGTAAAACTTGATAGACATCACCTGAAATTTTAGTAGTAGGTCTCGCTTCTATTTCGTGACCTTTATCCGCTAAATATTCGACCGCTCTATCAAGAGAAATATTTAATTCTCTTAAAACTTTATTAAGCCTCATTGTTTTGCCTTCAGACATATATTATTTTTAACTTTATAATTGTAAAAATATGCTTTTTACTTTACTTATTTACCATATTTAATCCTCAAATTCTTCTTTCAAAATTCTTTGAACATCCATAATTGTTTCTTCTTCTAAATCGGTTCTCTTTACCAACTCTGCAACACTTGTTTCCAACACACTTCTGGCTGTATCTAAACCAATCTTTTTGAATTCAGTAATAATCCAATCTTCAATCTCGTCTACAAATTCTGTTAACTCTACATCCTCTTCCTCTAGACCTTCCCTTTGAACATCTATTTCATAACCCGTTAACTCACTTGCTAAACGAATATTTACACCACCTCTACCAATTGCTTTAGAAACTTCTTCTGGTTTTAAAAGCACACTTACACGTCCTTTTTTACCATTTTTTTCTTCTTCGAATACTTCTATTTCCATTGAAGTCACTTTTGCAGGACTTAACGCTCTTGAAATAAATAATTGTTCATTTTTAGTGTAGTTGATAACATCTATATTTTCATTCCCTAATTCACGAACAATACCGTGAATTCTTGATCCCTTAACCCCAACACATGCGCCAACAGGGTCTATTCTGTCATCATAAGAATCTACTGCTACCTTTGCTTTTTCTCCAGGAATTCTAGCAACTCCTTCAACAGTTATCAAACCATCAAAAACTTCTGGAATTTCTTGTTCAAACAATTTGTTTAAAAACAATGGTGAAGTTCTAGATAATATAATTGCGGGTTTATTTCCTCTTAACTCAACGGTTTTAATAACACCTCTTACAGAATCTCCTTTTCTAAAGAAGTCTGAACGAATTTGTTCGCTCTTTGGCAAAACAATTTCATTTCCATCATCATCTAACAAAATGATTGCATTGTGACGAATATGGTGAACTTCTGCACTAAACAACTCTCCTTCTAATTCTTTAAACTGCTTGAAAATATTAGTGCTATCATGTTCATAAATTTTAGAAATTAAATTTTGACGCAAGGCTAAGATTGCTCTTCTTCCTAGATCTATTAATTTAACTTCTTCAGATACGTCTTCACCAATCTCAAAATCTGGCTCAATTAGTCTTGCTTCAGCAAGTTCAATTTCTTCATTATCGTCTTCAGAAAAACCGTCTGCGACTACAACTCTATTTCTCCAAATCTCTAAATCCCCTTTGTCCGGATTTATAATAATATCAAAATTATCATCAGACCCAAACTTACGTTTTAATGCAGATCTAAAAACTTCTTCTAAAATGGACATTAAGGTTACCCTATCTATGCTCTTGTTGTCTTTAAATTCTGAAAACGAATCAATTAATGCTATATTCTCCATTACATTTTTGCTTAAAATACAATCTTCACTTTTGCTTCTTTAATATCTTTATAGGAAATAATTGCTGCCTTGTTAACAGTAACTTTCCCTTTCCCTATTGGTTTTGGCTCTCTAGCTTTCCAATTTAAAACAATTTTATCTTCATCTGCCTCTACTAAAGTCCCCTCAAATTCTTGTTCTGAAGTTTTAATTTTTAATATTCTGTTGATGTTTTTAATATATTGTCTTTTTACTTTTAGTGGATGAGCAATATCTGGTGTAGAAACCTCTAAAGAAAAGTCTTCTTCTTCTCTATCAAAATTATGCTCTACATTTCTACTAATCCTAATACATTCACTTAAAGGAACTCCATTATCACCATCTACGGTAACCTGAATTTTATTTGTTGTTGATATAGATAAATCAATTAAATAGAGAGATTCATTGAGAGCTAATGCTTCATTTACTAAATCTAGTACTTTGGTTTGATTCATTTTAAATCTTAAAATAAAATATAAAAAGAGGGGACTTTTGGTCCCCTTCATTTTCCATTTATGTGATTTTTTCGGTGCAAATATACAAATTGTTTAGGATTTACCAAACTAACTTTATGTCCTTTTTTTTTGTATCTTTAGTTAAGATGATTTTGCATTATTAATTTTTAATTTATGAAAAAAATTTTAGTTCCTGTAGACTTTTCTAAACCCTCTGAATACGCCGCAAGAATAGCGACTAAAATTGCTAAAAAAATAGGTGCTGTAATATATCTTATTCACTTAATAGAAATTCCTTCTGGTGTTGTAGACATGGGGGCTAGTAGTAAATTTAGTATTCCTGAAAGCATGTTATATCTCAGAAAAACAAAAGAAAAAATAGTAGCTTTTAAAGAAAAAAATTTTCCTAAAGATCTTAAAATCGAATATTTTATTAAAATTAACACCCCCTTTGAAGGGATAAGAAAATGTGCTCACAAAATTGATGCAGATTTAATCGTAATGGGCTCAAAAGGGCATTCTGAATTTGAAGAGATTATGATTGGTTCTAACACAGAAAAAGTGGTGAGAACTTCTACCGTACCTGTAATTATCATAAAAAAAGATGATAAAAATTTTAAATTAAAAAATTTAGTTTTTGCCTCTAATTTTAAAAAAGATGATAAAGCTGTTTTTAATAAATTTATTGGTTTTGCAAATCAATTTAAAAGTAAAATTCATCTATTAAAAATAAATACACCCTCAAATTTTGAAAGTTCGCGGGAGGCTACAAAAAAAATAAAGCGCTTTATTAAGAGGTACGAACTACCTAAATACTCTATAAATATTTACAATGATACTTCTGTCGAAAAAGGGATTTTAAATTTCTCGAAAGATAATAACTCCGATTTAATCGCATTATGTACACATGGGAGAAGTGGTTTGTCTCATTTATTTTCTCCAAGTGTCTCAAAAAAATTGTCTAAATTTGCAGCAATACCTATATTAACAATCAAAGGTTAGGCATTGATTTAGTTTTTAAAAATAACAAACTATTTTTTAATTACACATACAATAGTGGAGGTTAGAAACCACACTATAAAATGCGGGGTGAAGCCAAAAAACCTTAACAATAAGAAAATTAATTATGAATACAGAAAATGTAGTATTAATGAAAATGGCACGAGAAGCGCTAAAAGACAAATGGGGCATTGCTATTGGAACGTTTGTCGTTTACACTTTAATCATAATAGCTGTTCAAGTTTCCACTGAATTTTTTCCATTTGCAGGTTTAATCGGTTTGCTAATTTCAGGCCCAATGGCTCTTGGGCTTGCTATATTTTCAATTAATATTTCTAGAAATCAAGATGCACGATTAGAACAAATATTTGAGGGCTTTAATAATTTTGGAACTTCATTAGGGGCTTATTTATTAATGGCTTTATTTATATTATTATGGAGTCTTTTGTTAATTATTCCTGGAATTATTGCAGCATTATCTTATTCCATGACTTTTTATATTCTGGCCGATGATAATTCCATAGGAGCTATGGATGCTATTAACAAGAGTAAAAAGATGATGTATGGATATAAATGGAAATATTTCTGTCTAGGTCTTCGATTTTTAGCTTGGGCGATACTCTGTATTCTTACACTAGGGATAGGTTTTCTATGGTTATCTCCCTATGTACAGGTTAGTGTGGCAAAATTTTACGATGATATAAAAGAGAATCAAATCACTGCTCAAAAAATTTAAATTTTAAAATAATTTAGCATTCATCTTTTTTAATTCAACCCTCAATATAAGGTCTTAAAATAAAAAACCTCCAAATGGAGGTTTTTTATTTTTTCAATTTATAATAGGTAATCTGTACTAATAAAATTAGACGCTTTTTTATCCAATAAATCTTCTAAAATTGCATTATTGTATGAGGTGTCTTTAGAGGCTAGAAAAGTTCTAATAGAAAAAGATCGCAATGCGTCATGAACACTTAAAGTTGCTACTGCAGAGTCTTTTCTTCCTGTAAAAGGATATACGTCTGGCCCTCTTTGAGCAGCACTATTTAAATTTACTCTACAGACCAAATTTACCAAAGCATCTATCAAAGGGGCCAATGTTTTTACTTCGCTTCCAAAAACACTTACTTGTTGTCCATAATTAGATGCTGCCATATCATCTAAAGGTTCTTGAATGTTTTTAAAAGAAACAACAGGCGTTACGGGTCCGAATTGCTCTTCTTGAAAAACTCTCATATCTTTAGAAACGGGATATAAAACTGCTGGGAAAATATAATTTTCTGAGGTTTTACCTCCTTTTTCATTAATTACTTTTGCTCCTTTTGCAGTAGCATCGTCAATTAATCCTTGAATATAGTCTGGCTTGCCTGGTTCTGGCAAAGGTGTTAATTTCACACCCTTTTCCCAAGGATTTCCAAATTTTAAAGCATCTACTTTTTCACTAAATCGCTTGTTAAACTTGTCTACTATATGTTCGTGAACATATATAATTTTTAAGGCTGTACATCGTTGTCCGTTAAAAGAAGTAGCTCCAGAAATACATTCATCAATTGCCAAATCTAAATCTGCATCTGGTAATACAATTGCTGGGTTTTTTGCTTCTAACCCTAACACCAAACGCAATCTATTTTTAAAAGGATGGTTTGCCTGTATCGCATTTGCAGAAACACTATTTCCTATTAAGGCCAGTACATCTACTTTTCCTGTTTTCATAATTGGCGTCGCCAAAACTCTACCTCTACCATAAATTACATTTACAACACCTTCTGGAAAACTATTTTGAAAAGCCTCCATAAGTGGAGACAGTAATAAAACCCCATGTTTTGCGGGTTTAAATACAGCTGTATTTCCCATCATTAAGGCAGGAATCAACAATGCAAATGTTTCGTTTAAAGGATAATTGTATGGCCCTAGACACAACACAACTCCTAAAGGGCCTCGTCTAATATGAGCATAAACTCCACTGCTTTTTTCAAACTTAGCAGAGTCTCTATCCATTTGCTTGTAATCTTCAATTGTATCGTAAATATACTCTATAGTTCTATCGAATTCTTTTTCAGAATCTGGTAATGATTTCCCAATTTCCCACATTAAAAGCTTTACAACTTCTTCCCGTTTGGTTTTCATTTGCTCTGCAAACTCTTCCATACACTCAATTCTGTCTACAACTCTCATCGTTGGCCATAAACCTTGTCCTTTATCATAGGCCTTATAAGCAGCATCTAAAGCCTCTAGGCCTTCATCACCTGATAAATTTGGAACAGTACCTAACAATGTTGGCTTGTACTCTTTCGTTGATGAAATCGAAGAATACACCTCTGTAAACTCTCCTTTCCATTCTTTTAATTCACCACTAACTAAATATGTTTTTTGATGTAAAAGAGACGTAATTTTATATGCTTCTGGAACTTCTGTAAACTGTTTTTTCATAAATTGTTTTTAAAATAAAAATTTTAAACCTAATTAATTATAATATAATTATAAAGTTCAAAATTACAGAAATAACACTGAATTGACTTTATAACTTGAGTTTATTCACGAAAAGCATTTCGGAATTTTGATGTTTTCATAACAATATAGAGAGAATATTTTACGAAAAGCAACTACTTGTCTCATACATAAACTTCTACAAAAAACAGATGTTTTTACTTGTCTTGTTAAAAGATAAAAACCTATTAAACATCAGATTCTAATAGGTTTTTACAAAAAATTTAATAATTTTTTTAAGCAGATTTTATCACTTTCATTGCGGTCATAGAAGCCCTTAATCTTGCTCCTACTTTTTCAACGGGATGATTTCTAATAATTGCATTAATTCTAATTAATTCTCTATTATCAACATCGTTAGAACCTGTAAATTTCTTTCCAATAAGATCTGTCTTAACGGACTTCATAAAATCAGTTAATAAAGGTTTACAAGCATGATCAAACAAATAACAACCGTATTCTGCAGTATCAGAAATTACACGGTTCATTTCATATAATTTTTTACGTGCAATTGTATTTGCTATTAATGGTGTTTCGTGTAATGATTCGTAATATGCAGAAGCATCAATAATACCAGAATCGGTCATCGCTTCAAAAGCAAGTTCTACTCCAGCTCTTACAAAAGCAACCAATAAGGTTCCGTGATCAAAATATTCTTGTTCTGAAATTTCTTCTGATGTTATTTGTTGCTTTTCAAATGCAGTTTCTCCTGTAGCTGCTCTCCAACTTAATAAATTTTTATCATTATTAGCCCAATCTTCCATCATTGTTTTTGAAAAATGACCTGTCATAATATCGTCCATATGTTTTTGAAATAATGGACGCATGATCTCTTTTAATTCTTCAGAAATCTCAAAAGCTTTTATTTTAGCTGGATTAGACAATCTATCCATCATGTTTGTGATTCCTCCATGTTTTAGAGCTTCCGTTACTGTTTCCCAACCGTATTGAATTAATTTCGCTGCATAACTTGCTTCAATACCTTCTTCAACCATTTTATCAAAAGATAAAATTGCCCCTGTTTGTAACAAACCACATAAAATCGTTTGCTCTCCCATTAAATCAGACTTAACTTCAGCAACAAAAGAAGATTCTAAAACTCCTGCTCTATGACCTCCAGTTGCAACTGCATAAGCTTTTGCTTGTGCCCAACCTTTTCCTTCTGGGTCATTTTCTGGGTGAACTGCCGTTAAAGTAGGTACTCCAAAACCTCTTTTATACTCTTCACGAACCTCTGATCCAGGGCATTTTGGTGCTACCATAATTACCGTTAGATCTTCACGAACTTTCATCCCTTCTTCAACAATATTAAAACCATGAGAATAAGATAATGTTGCGCCTTTTTTCATGAGAGGCATTATCGTATTGACAACATTTGTGTGCTGCTTGTCTGGAGTTAAATTTAATACAACATCTGCTGTAGGAATTAATTCTTCATAAGTTCCGACTTTAAAACCATTAGAGCTCGCATTTATATAGGATTCTCTTTTTTGATCTATAGCAGCTTGTCTAAGTGTATACGAAATGTCTAACCCAGATTCTCTCATATTTAAACCTTGGTTTAAACCCTGAGCTCCACAACCTACAATAACAATTTTCTTTCCTACTAATGCGCTTACACCGTCTTCAAATTCTGAAGCATCCATAAAACGACATTTTCCTAATTGTTCTAATTTTTCTCTTAATGTTAATGTGTTAAAATAATTTGACATTTTTTTTAATTTAGTTGTTGTATGATTCTAATAATGTTGATATTTTCATTTCATCTTTTGTAATAGCCACTCGTCCTGAGCGTGTGTATTGCATAATTCCAAAAACACTTAATTGTTCATGTAATTTTACAATTTCATCTTTTTTCCCAGATTTTTCAATAACAAAAAAATTGGTATTTACTGTCACAATTCTTGCATTACTTTCTTTGATAATATTTTGAATTTGAGGTTCTTCAAATAATAAGTCAGACTTAATTTTAAACAACCCAGAAATTTGGTAAATGGTATTTTCTTCATCATGATAATACGCTTTAATTACCTCTACTTGTTTTTCTATCTGACCTATTATTTTCTTGACGTTCTCTTCCTTCATTTTGACAGCAATTGTAAATTTAGCAACGCCTGAAATTTCTGATGGAGAAATATTTAAACTTTCGATATTGATATGTCTTCTTTGAAAAATTGCTGAAATTCTATTCAACAAACCAATGTTATTTTCTGTATAAACAGATATCGTATATAATCTTGTTTCTGTATTCATAACTACTCTAATCTTATCTCTGAAACACTTGCTCCTGAGGGAACCATTGGAAATACATTTCCTTCTTTTTCAACACAAACCTCTAAAAAATAAGCTTCCTTACTGGCCATCATCTCTGCAACTGCTTCTAATAATTCTTCTCGTTTTGTTACTTTTTTTGCTCTGATATAATACCCTTCTGCAATGGCTACAAAATTTGGATTTACCATTTCTGTAGAAGCATAGCGATTGTCAAAAAACAACTGTTGCCATTGACGTACCATTCCTAAAAAGTCATTATTTAAAACCACCACTTTTACTGCTGCTTTTTGCTGAAAAATAGTCCCTAATTCTTGAATGGTCATTTGATAACCTCCATCACCAGAAATAGAAACTACTTCACGTTCTGGAGCGGCCATCTTAGCTCCAATTGCTGCAGGCAATCCAAAGCCCATGGTCCCTAATCCTCCTGAAGTAATATTACTTTTTGTTTTGTTAAACTCGGCATATCTACAAGCAATCATTTGATGCTGTCCAACATCAGTTACAATTGCAGCATTCCCTTTACTTTGAGTATTTATCTCTTTTATAACTTCACCCATGGTCAACCCTTCTTTGGTTGGGTGTAGGTCGTTCTTTATGACCTTTTCATACTCAATAGCATATAATTCTTTAAATTTTTGGTGCCAATCTGTATGGGAGTTTTCATTTATTAAAGGTAAAATTGCCTCTAAACTTGCTTTAGCATCTCCCAAAACAGCTACCTCTGTTTGAACGTTTTTGTCAATTTCTGCAGGATCTATTTCAAAATGAACAACTTTTGCTTGTGTTGCATATTCATCTAACTTCCCTGTAACTCGATCATCAAAACGCATTCCTATCGCAATTAAAACATCACATTCATTGGTTAACACGTTCGGGGCATAATTACCGTGCATACCAAGCATACCAACATTAAGAGGATGTGAAGTTTCAATTGCAGAAGCGCCTAAAATTGTCCAAGCAGCTGGTATACCTGCTTTTTCTATAAGTGCTTTTAATTGATCTTCAGCTTCACTCAAAATAATACCTTGACCCCAAATAATAAATGGTTTTTTTGCAGTATTAATTAATTTTGCGGCGGCTTCAAGAGAAGAAAAGTCTGTTTTTGGTATGGGATTATAACTTCTTACTTTTGTACATTTTTCATATGTAAAGTCAAATTCTTCAAACTGCGCGTCTTTTGTAATGTCGACTAAGACAGGTCCAGGCCTGCCACTTCTTGCAATGTAAAATGCTTTTGCTAAAGCTTCTGGAATATCAGCTGCTTTCGTAACTTGACAATTCCATTTTGTTACGGGTGTTGAAATCCCAACAATATCTGTTTCTTGAAATGCATCACTTCCTAATAAATGAGATGGAACTTGACCCGTAATACATACCATTGGTGTAGAATCTATTTGTGCGTCTGCAATACCCGTAATTAAATTGGTGGCACCCGGACCAGAAGTTGCAATGGCTACTCCGACTTTTCCAGAAATTCTTGCAAAACCTTGAGCAGAATGAGTTGCTCCCTGCTCATGACGGGTTAAAACGTGATGAATTTTATCTTGGTA
>Ga0233401_1000387_pt1 | contig 18084 bp, 23 predicted proteins | sample 49DmetaG_FD_190067 | JGI IMG/M metagenome (GOLD analysis project Ga0233401, IMG submission 190067) | Seawater microbial communities from Monterey Bay, California, United States - 49D | ecosystem: Environmental > Aquatic > Marine > Coastal | place: USA: California | collected 2016-10-03
GGGTTCGAATCCCACACCTGACACTTAGGAAGTTATAGCTTCCTTAGCTCCGTTAGCTCAGTTTGGTTAGAGCGTCGTGCTAATAACGCGAAGGTCATCGGTTCAATCCCGATACGGAGCACTATTTTTTTTATTTAAATTTTTTACAAAGATGTTATAATATAATATAATTATGTATTAAAAAAGTGAGTGTATTTATTAGATTTATAATTATAAATAATAAGATAAAATATTAATAGTAATAAAGAATTTCGAAACATCCTAAACATATATTATCCTGATTGATTATCCCACGAATCTAGGGGTATTCTATAATTTCCTCCAATATGCCCAGTATAAGTTTTTCAAGCTCTTCGTACCAAAATGTTTCAGGGGAATAATATCTTAGAAAACGCATAGCAGCAGGATTCTCAAATAATGCATTGCCACCTTCATGTTTGTTTTTATGTGAATGTTTTTTTTTATGACCTCCCATATATTATATATATATAAAAAAATATTTTTATTTTGATATTTAATAATAAATTGTAAATGAAAATGGATGATTTAATAATATTTAATAATGAATTGTAAATGAAAAGGAATATCAGTTTTATATTTTTTATATTTGTGAGATAATTGTAATGTGTGTAATGTTTTAGGTAATTTATAAAAAGTTTTATTAAATGATTCACCTAATTTTAATATATGTAAATTTTCAGGTAAATAATCAATATTTTTATTAAAATCTTTACCTAATATTAATGTATGTAAATATTTTGGTAAATTATCAATATTCTTATTAAATATATTACCAATATATTCATCACCTAATATTAATGTATGTAAATTTTCAGGTAAATCGTTTAGTTCTTGATTAAAAGAATAACCTAATTCTAATATATTTAAATTTTTAGGTAAATTATCTATATTTTGATTAAAATTATTTCCTAATTTTAATATATGTAAATTTTCTGGTAAATTCTCTAATTCTTGATTAAAAGAATGACCTAATTTTAAAATATGTAATGTTTTTGGTAAATCCTTTAGTTGTTGATTAAAATCAAAACTAATTTCTAATGTATGTAATTTTAATGGTAAATTTATTAATTCTTTATTAAAATTAGAACCTAATATTAAAGTATGTAATGTTTTTGGTAAATTTTTTAGTTCTTGATTAAATTTGTTTCCTAATTTTAATATATGTAAATTTCGTGGTAAATCTTTTAGTTCTTGATTAAAATTACCCCAAATTTCTAACATATATAAATTTTCTGGTAAATTATCAATTTTTTTATTAAAATCTTTACCTAATATTAATGTATGTAAATTTTCTGGTAAATTATCTAATTTTTTATTAAAATTATTACTATAAATTTTTAATGTATGTAAATTTTTTGGTAAATCTATTAATTCTTGATTAAAATTGTCTCTTAATATTAATGTGTGTAATGTTTCTGGTAAATTTTTTATTTCTTGATTAAAATTTTCTCCCACTATTAATGTATGTAAATTTTTTGGTAAATTTACTAATTTTTGATTATAACTCTCTTCTAAATATAAATGTGTTATATTATTATTTTTATAAATATTATTATATAATTCATATGATATAATATATACATTTTTATATTTTTCTTTTAATAAATCTATTGTTAAATCATTAGTATCATCTATATTTAATTTTATAATTTTAAATTTTCTTGATAAATTATATATTTTTTGTGAAATAAGTAATATATTTTTATTATATAAAATAAATGATAAAATTAAATCCATAATATTTTCATCAATTTTTTCAAACAATTTCTTTTTTACAGTTTTCATTTTTCTTACGTTTCTCTTCCTCTTTTCATACAAAAAAAATTTAATCAATTTATTATAACATACAAAATATATAAATCAGTATGTTTATAATATATTAATCACTTTATTAATAAAATTATACCATGGCGCTTTTTTTGTATTAGTATTTAAATCAAAATCTAATTTTTTTTTATATTTATTTAATTGTTTATCAGTTATTATTTTATCATTATTATAAAATTTATCTATATTATACATTATATATGCTTTAAAATCAATTAAATCATTAATTTCAAATAAATCAGTCTTATTTAATTTTAAAGTATTTTTAATCCATATAGTTTTATTATCCAACAAACCCAATGAAGTCTTCTTAGTTTCCAATCCAGTAGCTGAACCCTTAGATAATCTATCTTTTAACGGTTCCAATAACCCATCTTTGGTTTCCTTTGTTTCTTTGATTTCCTTAGATTCCTTACGGTTGTTAATAGATTCCTTTGTTTCTTTGATTTCCTTAGATTCCTTACGGTTGTTAATAGATTCCTTTGTTTCTTTGATTTCCTTAGATTCCTTACGGTTGTTAATAGATTCCTTTGTTTCTTTGATTTCCTTAGGGTTGCAATTGGTTTTATTTATTGCCTTTGTGTCAATTAAGGAACCCTTAGTAGATTGTATTTGATTTAAATATATTAAAGAATTTGAATAGTTTTTTATAATTAAATTATTTTTAACTTTTAATAATAAATTTATCCAGAATTTTCCATATAATGAAAGTAAATAATCAAAATATAAATCTTTCGCAAATTCATATTGTGTTTTTAGTTTAATAAGCATTGTATCATTTTCGAACATTATACGATGTTCCGCTTCCAATGGGTTTTCCAAACTATTGGTTGGTTTGGTTTTTTTTTGATTTAAAATAAGATAAAAAATTAATCAATTAATATTAATATAATATATCAAAAGAAAATCAAAAAAATCATTTTGTTTTTTGTTTTTTTTGTTTTTTACTTTTTTTGGGTTTTGTTGGTTTTCATATTATAATATATATATGTATGTATATATCATTTATTTTTTAGTTTTCAAGACGATATTCCAAGCACCTGGTTCAATCACACCATCTTTTGATTTGACAGGATAAGTTCCAAAGAAACAATCATCAGGAACACATCCAGTATTCATGATAAACCATCTAAAATCATTTGATCCAATTGTAGCAGCGGCATTGAACTTGATGGGACGAGATTCCATCTTTTCTTTATCAAAGTAAGTAGGAATTACACCATCATATCCATTCATAAGATAATCCTCAATTGTGAAGTTCATCACAACTGAAAATTTCCGTGAAAGGTTGGCTTGTTGGTCCGACCAAAGTTCTCCCAACTTTTCAAGCATCAGGTCGATATCCATTTCGGAAGTATCAATTCCTTGACCTTGAAGGAGTCCTGGAAGAACCATACCCAACCAAAGACTACTATGAGCGTAATCCTTCGCTTTAGCCCAGTTGGTTTCGATTTCCTTTTGGATGGCTGGGTCCCTGCGATGAGGCACTTGAATACGAACTTGAGCTCCAGAAAGAGCTGAAAGTGCGATTTGAGTGTTTCCAGAGAAAGCCATTTGTGTTGCTGTATCTTGTGAGATACAAACTCTCTATTATAAATCAATTTAATTCAATAGTATGATAATTGAATAATTGAATAATTGAATATTATGATAATTGAATAATTTAATAATTGAATATTATGATAATTGAATATATATTATGATAATTGAATATATTATAAATAAATTGATTTTCTATTAAATTATAATAACTCACAACAACACTGAAAATGTCCGCTGTTAAGACTCGCGCTACTCACATTGAGGAGCTTTTCGATGCTCTTCCTCTTGTTGAAGGCTTCAAGTATTCCACAGAACAACTCTGGGAGTTCTTTGAAGCAGCAGTTAAGGATAAAGACATCAAGCTTCGCAAATTGACTCGCAAGAAAGATGGTTCGAATGCTCCCAAAGCACCTCGTTCTGTTTCCGCATACAATTGCTTTATGAAGCACTTCAATAAGGAAATGGCTCCCAAGCCTCCCGAAGATTGTCCCGACAAGAAGAAGTTCATTATGGGAGCTCTCAAATCCGCATGGAATGAAGTCAAAGCTAACCCATCTGAACTCAAAAAGTGGGAAGATGAAGCACTCAGTGTTAACACCGCAAATGGTATTCAAAAGAAGGTTGTTCCTGTCAAGAAACCCTCTTATTCAGCTCAATTGAAATCTTGGAACTCATATTGTGACAAGATCATGAATGCTGAATCGGCAGAAGAGATTCTTTCTATCAAGGCACTCCAAAAGGAAGAATTCCCTGATGGCAAACCTGTCAAACCACCTTCCAAAAAGAACACTCCTCAAGTTTCTGACACAGAAGAGTCTCCTAAAGCTAATCCATCAATTGATGAGATTGCTGAAAAAATGGAGCTACTTCAAGTTCAGCAGACTCAGGACATGATTGATGAAGCCATTGCCGATAAACTCAAGCAGATGAATGAAGATGATGATTCCGATTCCGATTCAGATGATTCCGATGACCCTGACGATGACGAAGAAGATGATGAAGAAGATGAAGAAGATGCTTTGGTTGGTGATGCAGCACAAGTTAAGTGGCTTAAAACACTTGGATTCAAATCCAATATCAAAGCCGATTTCAAAGCTTGGATTATGTGTAACCAATGTGATGTTTATGGTCCCGATCTACAAAATACCATTCCTGGTTCTGTTCTCAAAAATGAAATGGAAGAACACGACTATGACACCCTCAAAAATAGCACAGATGCTCCATGGCACAATTTCGTTCTTCTCAAAAAGTTGAAGTAAATATATCACACACACACACATATTCACATATAATATTCATATAAAAACATACAAAAAACAAAAAAAAACAAAAAAAAAATCTATTTTTTTGATTAATTATTTATATGTTATATAATAAAATATAATTAAAAATATTATTAAAATAAATAAAATTAATAAATAATTAGTTTTATTAGAAAATATATTTATTTTTAAATTTTTTTCATATATATTAATATAATTAACAGTAGCATTAATAGCTAAACCCATATTAGAAATCTTACCTAAATTACCAAATGTTTCATTATAATTTTTAGTAAAACAACCTAATGCATATAAATTATTAATAGAACCTTTTATATCTAAATTATTATATATATTTTTAGTATATCCAGTATTATTTGATAACCATTTATTATTTTTTTTAAATAATCCAGAACTAATAGTAATTTTATAAATTTTAGGAAATATATTTTTTGAATTTTTATTATAAGAATTTTTTATTTGATAAATACATTCATTAATTATTTCATTTTTATTACATTCATTCGGTGTTTTATTAATATGAGAACTTTTAGAATCCATATCAACAATACAACAAGACCAAACAGTTTTAACATTTTTATCTTTAGAAAAAGGTTTTAACCAATTACTAACAGGTAATATTATAATAGTCCAATCATTTTCACAACTCCAACACCATTTATTACTAAATTTTATTTTTTTATCAAAATGTAATTGAAATCCAAATCCTATATAATATGTATTTTCACACCATTCTTTCATTTTATCTTCTTTCATCCAATTATTTTTTATATTTTCAGATGAATTTTTTAATATTGGATATATATTATTTGATTGAGTACATAAAAATACTTTATCATTTTTTTTTATTTTTAATATTTTATTATTATTTAAATAAATTAAATTTATAGAATTATTAAATTTAGTATTTAATTTTATAACTTCTGTATTTTTTAATATTAATATATTATTTTTAGTTTTTAAATAATTTTCAATTAAATTATGCCATTTATTAGGTTTTTTCATTTGTTTTGGTAATATTAATGTAATAGAACACATAAAATCATTAATATTAGTATTTTCTAGTCTATCACAAATTAATATACATAATATTTTTAATCCTTTTATTGATTTTTTTGATAATTTATTTTTTATTATCCAATCATATACTGTTATATTTGATTTTATTAATTTATATTTTATTATTCCATATATAAATTTTATATAATCAAATATATTTAAATATTTAAATAAAAATTTCATAAATTTATAATTTGATTCAAATATATTTCCATATATATTTTTTAAATCATTATCATTTATACCTATATGATTTAATAATTTTTTTGTATTATCTATATTAGCTAATACACGAGGAGAATTTTCACTAAAATATTTATTTTCTATCCAAGTATGATTCCAAGAACCACCTAATTTATTATCTTTTTCTATTAATATTATATTTTTATTATTTAATGCTAATATATAAGCTAATGATAATCCACTAGGACCACCCCCTATTATTATATATTTCATATTTATATATATATAATATATATATATATTATAATGGAAAATATAATATCACAATTAGAATTAATAATTAATAAAATAGATAATTTAGAAAATAAAATAGATAATTTAGAAAATAAATTTAATAATAAATTAGATAATAAATTAGATAAATTAGATAATAAATTAGATAAAAATGTTATTACAGAATGTAAAAAAATGGGTTCTCATATTAATTTTATAGAAAATATATATGATAATATAAAACATCCTATTGGATATATTATGTATAAAATTAAAAATTATATACCAAAAAATACTAATTATACATTATTAAATAATTAATTTTTATTATATTATTAATTAATATAATGTTAAATATTGATTATTATTTAGATTTTTTTAAATTATCTCATATTGATTTTAAAGCATATGGTATATTAATTACAAGTATAATGTTTATATGGTCTGGATTTAATAAAATTTTAAATTATGATAAAAAAATAGAAACATTATTAACTAAAATTAATGTACATATTAATTTAGCACATTTCGGTATGATTTTAGTTATATTATTAGAAATTATTGGATTTATATTTTTAATTGAATATTATTTTAAATCAGATTGTTTATATAATATATTTAATAAATTTAATATATTTATTAAATTAACTCATAAACAATTTATTCAAATTATTTTATTATTAATATTAATATTTTTAATTGTTGTTACTTTTATTTATCATCCTCCTTCTTTAAAAAAACCTATACCATTTTTATCTAATTTAACTTATTTTGGATTATTTTTATATATTTATTCTGATTTATAAAAAAATTTAATTTATTTATATAATTTTATATTATTATTTAATCAAATATATTAATTATATATATTTATCAATTCTATTTTGTTTGATTTTTTTTTCCACATATTTTCCAATTTTTTTTGATTTCAAGTTTTTATATACTTCATTCATTTTCATATAATCAATATTTCGATTCATATATTTTCTTTTTGTGCGAATTACTAAACCCCGAGGCAACCAAGGCAACTTAGTTGCCACACGAAGTTTTGATTCTTTTTTGTTTTTGTTGTGTGTGTTTTGAACCATGTGTGGATGTTGAAAACGTTCTGTAATATAATTAAAATCAAATCAATTTAAATTTTAATTATAATAGTATTATTATAAAAAAATTTATTTATTTATTTATTAATTATATTTATTTATTATATTTATTTTTAATGTAAATATCTCCTTTCATATATTATATTATTTATATGATTTTCCAGTTGTAATATATTATAATTTGTAATATTTACATTATTATCAATAACAATTGTCATAACATTTTCGAGTTCATTTAAAAACATTTCAGTCAAGTTTTGTGATTTAGAATAATCCAAAGGATAAACCAAAGTTGGATAGAATGTGGCGCGATAAGGTTCATTGAAATCTTTAAATCTCAATTTACACATATAAATATTTGGTGTATTGTGTATTTTATATTCAATAATATCACAAATTTTAATATGTTTTATAGAATCATCACTTTTGACTTTAATAATTTGCTTACAAAATTTAATAATAGTGCCAATTATACAACTGGTTGTTTTTATACCTCTACCACCACTTGTAATATGAAATTCAACGAGTTTATCACAACTTAAATCATGTAAATTTGATACATAAGATGTTCTACAACAGGGGCAAGTTGGAGTCGGACGTTCTGTGTCATCCGAATCGTGCCAATCATTGGGAACTTTCCACTTTTGAACCCAATTTGTCGCACATTCATTACAAATACCTTGAGAACAACATGGTGTACATGTCATTGTATCTTTGTAACAAATGCTACATTCAAATGTAGGTAGATTTGCTTCATTGGCTTCTTTGGACACAGGACTCTCTGGGTCACTGGTATAATCCATATAACCCATTGGAAGCGCAGAAGGAAGCGCAGAAGGAAGCGCAGAAGGAAGCGCAGAAGGAAGCGCAGAAGGAAGCGCAGAAGGAAGCGCAGAAGGAAGCGCAGAAGGAAGCGCAGAAGGAAGCGCAGAAGGGAACGCAGTTGGTGTTTGTGCCATTTTGTCTTTCGTTTATATATTTATTATATATAATCAATTAATATTATTTATATATTCAATTATCATAATTATATTCAATTATCATAATTATATTCTATTATCATAATTATATTCTATTATCATTATATAAATTGATTTTATTTAGTGAAGTTTTATCTCCTCAAACACACAATGTCTGCCACTTCCAACACTCTTTTCTGCACTTATTGCAAGTCTGACGGTCATGACAAGTGGAACTGTCCCATTTTGATGAAGAAGAACAAGAACAAGCGTCAGCTTAAAACTTGGAACAGACTCATTACCACTTGGGCTCATGATCAAGAAGCACTTCAAGGTCTATATGACAAAGGTGATGAAGCCTATGGACCTGGTTTCAGAGATTATATGGATTCCATCCAAATCGATGTGAAATTGAAAGAAGCTCAACCAAATGAGACCCCCATTTCAAGTGGAATGTTTCAAGCACTTCCTCTCGATAAAGGCAACCCCACATGGGTTACTAAAGGTTTCTAATTAAGTTCCGCTATTTTACTATATTACTTTTATATAAAACATAAATCAAAAACACAAAAAAACACAAAAAAAAAATTATTTTTTTAATTGATTATTATTATATTTATATAACCCATTGGAAGAACCCATTGGAAGCTCCGCTTCCTTAGTTGCCACTGGAAGCTTTCGCTTCCTTAGCTTCTTTCGCAAATCATCAAATATGACAAATGTATATACACTTCACTTATATAACAGTTATTCAATGGATATTTCTACTGATAAAACACGTGCATCTGATGTTATTAAAATTGGATTAAATGAATTTAAATCATATTATGGTACTAATATATATGATTATGATGATTATATGATATATCAAAATTATGAAATTAATGGTCATATATATTGGCGTATAATAGAACATTATGATGAATTAATTAATAATCAAAATTATATAATTGATTTACCTTGTAAATCTTGTATTAATGAATTAGATCATGGACACGACCATCCAGATATATTATATTAAATAATCAAAAAAAATCAAAAAAAATCAAAAAAAATCAAAAAAAATCAAAAAAATATTTTTTTATATATTAATATAATTAAAATTTATAATTATTCATTTATTTAGATTTTTTAACTAATCTGTATGGTAAGGCGCCGCTCCTCAAACACTGAACTCCCACTTCCGCCCAATGTGAGAAATTATAAGGGGCAACTGGCTTTTGAGACCATCACACCCTATTGTAGTCCCCACAGTCTCCCCACACTTCTGTAGACGTTCAGAACGACAGATGACCAGCAACAGATGCCTCACACCATGTCGAAACTCTGACGGAAACAGCCTATGGGACACTGGAGACCACTCCAGACAGGATGCCCAATTTTTAACTAATCTGAATGGTAAGTTCGCATCCCAATATTTTTGTATTGTGCTCATTGTGTAACGTTCTACACGTCTTTGTGGTGTTTCACCACAACTGATTGAGCGAGTCAATTTCAATATCTGTGCCATTGTTGTTTGATGTGTGAGAGATACATATCTTTTATATAAAATCAATTTATATATATTCAATTATCATATTCTATTATTATATATATAAATTGAATATCATAATTGAATATGATAATTAAATATGATAATTGAATATATATAAATAAATTGATTTTATATAAAAGATATGTATCTCTCACAAGATACGACAAATGCCTTCCGCTAAGACTCGCACCGACCGTCTTCAACAGGCTCGTGTTACCGTCCAGTCTCCATCCAAGACTCGTGCTGACCGCCTCAGAGTTGCTCGCCAAAATCCATGTGTTACTCGCAAGGAGCGTCTAGCTTTTGATGTCGCACAAGATCTCAAAGCCCGACAGCTCCTCAAAGCAGTCGCAAAAGGATATGGTGTTCGCAAGACTATCGCCAAGAAACAGTCATTGAAATTAGTTAGAACTAAACACTTCCTCCTATGTAAGAAATGTCACACTGACAATTCTCGCATTAATGACAACTGTGAGAAGTGTGGTTCTGTTTTGTCATCTCGTCCTTCTGGTTTGTGGCGTATTCAGTAATTTATGAACCCATACTATTTATTATATTATAAAAACCACAAAAAAATCAAAAAACCAAAAAACCCAAAAAAAAACATTCATTTTTTTGATTTTGTATTATAAATTGATTTATGATACTGCTTCTTTATCTCCCACAAGATACAACATGCCGACTCGCTCTGACATCATCGCTGAACTTTTCGAGGCTTTGCCTCAGGTTGAAGATTTCCCTCTTGACACCCAACAACTCTGGGATGCTTTTAACAAAGCTACCAAAGCTAAGGACATCAAGTTGCGGAAACTCTCACAATCTAAGAAGGATGCCGAAGATAAAGGACCCAAGCAAGTGTCTGGTTACAATCTCTTTATGCAACATTTCTATGAAACTCGACAGACCATTCCTGAAGAGACTTCTGATAAGAAGAAGTTTCTCATGCAAATGCTCAAGGAACAATGGAGTGTCGTTAAACAGAATCCAGAAGAACATGCCACTTGGGAACACAAAGCCACTGCTCTCAATGAATCCAATGGCTTCTTCAAGAAAGTTGTTCTGCCTAAAAAGCTCAAACCACCTTCATATGCTTCACGCATTCGTTCTTGGAACGAACAAGTCGAGATTATGATGACTCTTGATGACCCAGAACAGATCGCAGCACACAAAGCTCACATGAAAGAACTCTTCCCAGAAGGAAAACCTGTCAAACCTGAAAAAAAACAAAAGGATGATGAACTATGTTAATTAATTATTATACATTTATATTATTAAAAACCACAAAAAAAACAAACAAAAAACAAAAAAAAAAAAATTAATTTTTTTTAGTATTATATTATATTTAATTTATATAACTTAAATTCGTTTTATACGAAAAGTTCTTTTAGGTTTAAACTTATCTAAATAAATCCGGTTTGTATTAATTGCTGGAGGTCTCTTTGTGATTTTTGATTCTTCTTTGTTTCTATTTCCTAGACATCCAATCGAAGTCAAGGGTTTGAAGAACCCACTTTTCTCACTTGATGTAAATTCAAACATATTTATTATTATATTTTAATTAATCAATTTTAAATAAATACTATTCCATTTATTATTTATATGTATTAACATATACTGTCTTACACTTTCACACATTATTTCATCCCAAATTTTAAATGCTTTTTGAACTATAAATTTTTGATATAATATTTGATAAATTCTATCTATAAAATATTTTGAATATTTCATATTATTTAAACAATCTTTTCCTATTGATGTTTTCATCATAAACCATATTTGTTCACGAACTAAGGAAGCAGAGCTTCCAATTGGGTTCTTCGAACCCTTAGTTATTTTGTGTATTTGTCCTATTTTTCCACATCTTTCAATATAATTCTCAATAGATAAACTATCATTTATCATTTTACTCCACATATTTATTTATTATTAATAAATAAATCAATTTTTATAATAAATTGATTTATTTCATTTAAATATAAACCACACAAAGAACCGAACAATGAACTCCAACTCCTCCAACTCCTCCAACTCCAACTCCAACTCCAACACCAAACATTCATGCTGTGGATGTGATGGTAAGTGGCAATTTTGTGATAAAAATCCATATAATGATATTAATGTTTATTTTAACAAACACCCTAAATCATATCTTTCATCTCCCACATGTAAATGTGGATGTAATAATATCTGGGCTTATTGTATTAATAATAGAGAAAATAATACTATTAGAGAGGATACTATTTCTCCTCCACCAAGTCCTATTAGAAATTATAATGAAGATTCCCATATTATTGATATTTTACCATTACAATCCAATATGGATACTTTAATTCAAAATGGATTTACAAGAGTACATAATTGGGTATTTGACCCTAATTCTAATATTGAAGTTTAAATTATAAATTATAAATTATAATATATATAAATAATTTTTTATAATTGATTAATTATATTTGTCTTATAACAAACCAAATGGACTCCCACACAAAAACACATATGCAATTCGCATTTGCCGCACAACAATGGCAAAATTTCCTTGATGAATGTTCAGATATGATCCATCAAGAACAACCCACTAAATCATTTCAATGGGTGTCTTCTAATCTTAAAGGTTCATTAACTCCTGAAGAAGAATCTAAATTATTAGATGAATTATTTATCAAATATGCTCCTTTATCATCTATCGTTCAAAGAAACTTACTTAATAAAAATAAAAATAAAATTTTACATTAAAATAAATTATATAATTATATTATAAATTATATTAAATTGATTATATTTTTTTATATATTAAGTACAACGCTACTAACGGTTCAGGAGAACCCTTACCCCAAACCAAACCAAATGCAAGCCAAAACATTTAAAATTATGGAACTCGTATCTGAGGCATATGTTCTTATTACTATTTATATTATTGAAACTACATATAATAAATATGATATTAATTTACAATATGATTTTGATAATCAAACATTATCTAAATCTGATAAAAAATTTATTATGAAGAATTTAGAATTATATGATAATACATTAGATGATTTTTATTCTGGTGAAATTATTCACAAAAATCCATTAACTACACATTTAATTCAATATTTATTAATGGATGATATTCAATTACAAACATTTTCTGGTAATGTTACTGCTGATACATATAGATTATCTTTATTACATGCTATTAAATCATTATGGGATTAAATCATTATGAAATTAATTTTTAATTTTTAATATTATTTATTAATTTTTTTTATTTATATATATTATAATAATGGATTATAAAAATAAATATTTCAAATATAAAATTAAATATATGAAATTAAAAAATAAACTAAAACAAAAAGGGGGCGAGGCAACCAAGGGCCCAGTCGATAAGGAAGCACTGGAGTTGTACAATAAAATGCGGGAGGCGCGCGACCCCAGGTGTATTGGTTCAAAAAAATTTGCTACACATAACACTCTGCATCAATATAAAATTTGGAATAATAAGTGTAATGAACAGTGGGACCGAACTGCATGTAAAAACTTCGCGAATGAGTGTGAATATTTATCCAAATCCGAACAATCAGAATCCTCAGCAGAAGAAGAGGCTGCACGGGTAAAGGCAGCAAATGAAAATCCAGATGTAAAAACAAAATTTTGGGATTTACCACCGGAGCACAGAGAGAGAATTAGTCCATGTAATAAGTTAAATCCGCTGGTAAATGATGGTTGTAATAAAGATAAGGAATTAACATGTTTTAAAGGAAAAATTAATAATAGAGATGCATGTATGGAATCAGTTCTTGGAATAGGACGCCCTGTGATGGAGACTAAACAAGTGAATGATGACCGCAAAGCAGAAACTATAATACACCCTAATGATTATAATATAAAAAGTTTTACATATTCTCCAACAAATCAGGGGTATGAATCTCTTGAAACGAGACCTAATGTAACTTATATTAAGGATGGTAAAAAAGTATCCGTTGCTAATTATAATAAGTGTGCGCAAGTTGCTAGAAACCTCCAAAATATCAATGGTGAAGGTTGTTATCGATGTGATGGTGAAAAAATTGAAACAATAGAAAGTGATGTAAAATGTATGGGTAATTCTTTTACTATATGGATGGACCCCAAACCCAAATCCGAATCCAAACAACTCAAATCCGATGGCAAATCCGAATCCAAACAACCCTCATCCTCACCCGATACGACATGCGATATTTTATGTAAGGATGAAAATGATGAAGAAAGACTTTATAGAACAATGAACATCAAGAAGATGGGGGACAAATACAAAATACCTAACATCGTCAGTGAAGCAATTATAAATGAAAAAGCACCTATTAAATGTCCTACAGACAAACTAAAAACATGTGAGGAGGCTGCTGAAATTATAGAGAGATATGATAAAACACGTACATTGCCAGAAATAGATAAAAACGCAGAAAAATACTATAATAATATAAAGGTCAAAACTAAAGAACAAGAAGAAAAAGGCGGAATATTATATGAGGAACCTATGCATGAAACTGCTACTAATGCTGTTTCTAGCGCGTTCAGCTGGTTTACGGGGGGTTCATAATAATGCATTTAATATTTGAGAAGTTCTTAAATTATAAGCAGAATTTGTTGATAAAAATGCTATATCACTCCATATTATTGATTTAAATTTTTCTATATTTTCTTCTTTATTAATATTAAATACTATTCCATAACCTCTTCTTTTTGGTAAATCATTAAAATTTATATAATATTTCATATTATTTTTTCCATAACATGTTGATGGTATATATATATCACATTTATAAAACATTTTTTTATTTCGTGTTGTTGAAGATGTACCTCCATCTGATAATGAATATATTTTTATATTATTATTTATATTTTCTTTTATATCATAATTTGAATTTAAATGATTTTTAGACCATATTTGAAATATACATTGAATTTTTATTTTTTTTCCTTTTGGATCTTCAAAATCTGATGATTTTAATTTTTCACTATATATTAAATTTAATCCTTTTACTCTTTTTCTTGGAACACCTTTTCCATCACTTTCAAATAATGGTGGTAAAATAAAACATACATAATCCGCAAATTTACATGAATGATTTATAAATTTTAATGCTAATTGACCTCTTAAACCAAATGGTGGATTCCCTATTACTATATATTTTTTTTTTAAATCAATCATTGGTTCCCATTTTAAATAATCTTCTATTATTATTTCATTATTATTAAATTTCTCTATATCTATTCCTATTTTTCTATTATTTGGTAATATATTAAAAAAACTTCCATTTCCTGCTGATGGTTCTATATATATATATTCTTCTTCTTTTTCATTATTTTTTTTTTATATTTCTAATTTTTTTTAATAACAATATTTTGCTATTTCATTTGTTGTAAAAAATTGATCTTTATCTTTTGATGTATATAATGAATAATCTATATTTATATTCCCTATTTTCATTAAATCAAATTTATATAAATCTGGAATTTTATCTTTATCTATCCAATTCTTTAATGTTCCTTCTGCTATATTTAATTCATTTGCTATTTCTTTTATTGTTTTTTCTTTTAATATATTTCTCAATATTTCCATTAATTTTATACCCATTTTATTATATTATATAATTATAATCAATTTTATTATTTACTATTAATAACTCATTAAATCATTTTAAATCATAATAAATCATAATAAATCATAATAAATCACTAAAATATAAAATATAAATCACTAAAATATAAAATATAAATCACTAAAATATAAAATATAAATCATAATAAATCATAAAAAATATAAGATATAAATCAGGAATTATAATAAATTAACATAAAAAAAAATGATTTAAAATGTATGATTTAAAAATCAGAAAATATAAAAATATAAAATCACAAAAAAATCATAAAATATAAAAATATAAATCATAAAAAAAATATAAAAAAGAAATTTTCTGAAACAGAACATCTCATATAGAAATTATACAAAAATTATACAAAATTATACAAAATTATACAAAATTATACAAAAATTATTACAATATTTATATAATATATTATCTATATAAAAATATTATATTATAATATAATATATGGTGAAATACAAGTGCCCCAGATGTGATTATAATACTACACATCGTAATAGTATGAGATATCATTTAAATCGTAAAAATATATGTGAGCCTATACTTGATGATATTAGTATAGAAGATATAAAAAAATATTATAAAATAGATAATCACTCCATAATCACTCCAAATCACTCCATATGTCCCTCCATAATCACTCCAAATCACTCCATTCAATATCCAGTGATTAATACTAATAAATTATGTAAATATTGTTTAAAAACTTTTTCAAGAAAAGATAATTTAAATAAACATTTAAAAATTTGTAAAGAAAAAAAAAATTCAAATATATTAGCATTAAAACAAGATGAAGAAATAATAAATATAAAGAAAGAATTAGAAGAGTTAAAACAATCAAATAATATTACTAATTCAACTAATACTAATTCAAATAATACTAATACTAATACTAATAATACTAATAATAATAGTAATAATACAAATAATATTAATAATAATAATAATAATAATACACAAAATATACTAATCAGTAATTATGGAGAAGAAAATTTAAAATATTTACGACCAAAGGATTATAAAGGATATTTATCTAATATAGCAGAAGGTATTCCAAAATTAATTAGAAATATTCATTTTAATAAAGACCATCCAGAAAATCATAATATTAAATATACTGATACAAATTCACCATATTTTGAAATATATAAAGATGATAAATGGAATTCTATAGATAAAAATACAGAAATACGTAATATGATATATAATAATTATTGTTTATTATTAGAAAATTATTATAAATTATTAAGAAAACAACATGTTTTTACACAATCTGAAATATATCATATAGATAATTTTATAAAGAATTATAAAAATCAAGATACATCATTAGTAAATGATTTAATAGATATTACTCAACTTGTTTTACATAATAATAGTAAAAATTAATAATTAAAATCAACTATTTGTGATTTATAATTTGTGATTTAAAATTTGTGATTTAAAATTTGTGATTTAAAATTTGTGATTTAAAATTTGTGATTTAAAATTTATGATTTATTGTGATTTAATAATTCATAATTAATAATTCTGTTTCTTGTTGTCTTAATGAACTATTAGGACATAAACCTCTAGCAATTTTGATTTTTTTTATAGTATAATCATTTTTATTAAAATGAGTTCTAATAAATTTAGAATTAGAATTAGATAACATAAATTTACAACCTTTTTTATCTAATATTTTACATATATTTATTAAATTAATATGGTCTTGTATATTCCATATATTTTTTGAATATTTAATATTACATTGTTTAATATCATCAGGAACATAAGGTGGATCTAAATATATAAAATCACCTTTTTTAGCATTTTTTAATAATTTTAAATAATCTATATTTTTAATAATAGTTTTTTCTTTTAATTTTTTATATAAACATTCTAAAGCTTTTTTATCACTAATATTAGGATTATGTAATTTACCAAAACCAGAACTATTATCACCATATTTATTAAATTGCATTAATCCATTATAACAAGTTTTATTAATAAATATATATAATAATGCTCTTTTTAAAGTATATTTATTTTTTAATTTATTAAATTCAGTTCGTTGTTTTAAATAATATGATTTTTTATCAGAACTATTCATATAATCATTATATAATTTATCTAATCCATTAATCATTTTTTTATAATTTTTTTTTATTAATTTATATAAATTAATTAAATCTTTATTAATATCATTTATATAAGCTTTTTTATATTTATTATTATCTATATGTAAATAAACAATACCACTTCCAACAAATGGTTCATAATAATTCTCCATTTTATCAGGTAAATTATTAATTATTTCATTTATAATTCGTTTTTTAGATCCAACCCATCTTAAAATACTTTTACATTTATTCATATATTTCTATTATATTATAAATTTAAAAAAATAATATAAAAAAATATAATAAATAATAATAAATAATAATAAATAATAATAAGGAAATTAAATGGAGATTCTAATAGGAGGACCAAGGGTTCGTAGAACCCACTGGAAGCTCTGCTTCCTTAGAGATTTTTTCAAAATCCGCTGAGGTTTGCCAATATTAGGCTTCTTGTCCCCTTCAACTTTCAAAATCCGCTGGGGTTTGCCAATATTAGGCTTCTTGTCCCCTTCAACTTTCAAAATCCGCTGGGGTTTGCCAATATTAGGCTTCTTGTCCCCTTCAA
>Ga0233401_1000396_pt1 | contig 17802 bp, 38 predicted proteins | sample 49DmetaG_FD_190067 | JGI IMG/M metagenome (GOLD analysis project Ga0233401, IMG submission 190067) | Seawater microbial communities from Monterey Bay, California, United States - 49D | ecosystem: Environmental > Aquatic > Marine > Coastal | place: USA: California | collected 2016-10-03
TGTTCTATTGATATCTTTTTATTAGACTTTAAAAGGTGTTTAAAAACTACGTTAGTCTTTATTTTCAATTATCTCAATTTCAAAGTGTGATGGCATTCCGTCTGCTCCTGTTATCTCTTGTCTTTCTACATAACCCCTTTTCTTTCCTTTTGTCTTTAAATAGAATATAGTTGCTGCAGTTGAATCTGCTGCTATCTGTTTATGTAATTGACTTTCTGCAAAGTCTAAAGCTACGTTTTCTATTTCCTGTACTGCTATTGCAAACATTTCATCTTCCTTTAACCATTTGTAATATGTGCTTCTAGGTATATCTGCTTTCTTACAAGCCACTGTAACAACACCTAGACTTTGTTCTAGTGCTGCTAATAGTGATTCCTTTTTTATATGTCTACTTTCGTTCATTATTTATATTTATTTCATTTCAAAATTAGCTGTTAATCTATTTTCAGAACTAATCCTACCTACTTTACCATTACTATTACTATTATGAGTTTTTTGCCTACCAATTCTTTTACAAACCCATTTATTAGATTTTTTTAATGCATATATCAAACTAGGTGCTGATGTTGTTATAGAATATCTATATTTATTTTTTTTAAATATATTACCTACTTCATTTAAAAATTTAATACCAAATCCTGCACCTTGATAATCAGGTAAAATTACTAACCTATGAACTTTTTTCATATTTTTCATTTTTGGATGAGGAAAATGTAATGCACTCAAAAATCCTGCTATTTCATCATTTATAGTTGCTATAAAAACTTTAGCTGCATTATTATGAGTATGACTTAAATAGTGGTGTTTAGAAAACATTTTCCAAATTTGTTTATCTGATGCTTCGTAGATTTTGAAATCAATTTTTGGTCTATTTTTTTTTTGCCCTTCAAATGATTGAAAGGTCATAGTATCTGTATTAAAAACCCAATCAGGTAATAACCAATCTTCAACATCATAATGACAACCAACTGCTATAAATTTTTTATCACTTTTCCTTATTGCTTTTTGAATTGCAAAACTTCCTATTTTTGCTACATTTCTATCTACAACACTTGTAAATTCATCAAAAACAATCATTTCATTTTTTTCTAATATAGATCTTGCTAAATCAACCCTCATTTTTTGACCATTAGATAATACTGAATAAGGTTTTAACCAACTAGGTGGACTAGAAAAACCAACAGAATTAAAAGCATTTGTTATATCTGACACAGAACAATAACTTGGCATATCATCTAAAATTGATTTATCTGTATATTCAAATTTAGTAATATAAAAATCTTCAAATAATTGTTTTGCTATTGTTGTTTTACCACTTCCACTTTTACCTACAATTAAACCAATCTTCCATTCATTAGATAAATCTATTGATCCTGTAAATCTTTCTGTTGATTCATTAGATTGTAAATCAAATTTACCTATAACAGACGAAACCCTGAATGTTAAATCTGTTTTATTTGTTTTTACAATGTCAAAATTCGGCATATGTATCCTTTTTCTATTAATTCATTATATAATTTTTCTTGTTCTTCTTCATTTTCTATTTCTACTTCTATTCTATAAGAACTTTCAATAGTATCTGATATGTCATTTAATTCTTTTTCTTCTTCTTCAAATGGAAAACCATCTAATCCCCAATCTTCTAGTTCTTTTACATCCCAATCATTTGCTAAAATATCCCAATCCCATTCCCCAAAACCAACATTGTCTTTAATAATGAATTCCTGTGCTTTTTTTTCATCCAAATCATCTGCCTGTATAATATACACTTCTTTTAATCCTATCTCCTTACAAGCCTTGTAACGCATATTTCCACCTAAGATAATATTATCCTTATCAACCACTATTGGTCTAAGTGATAACATCTCAGGAAATTCCTTTACACTATTAACAAGTTTTTTAAACTTATGTTTGTTTATGAATCTAGGATTAGCACCATTTTCTTTTATAGATGATATACTAACCTTTTGTATTTTAGCTTTGATCATTGTATTAAATTTTCTCTAAGGTACAAAAAAATTATTTTCTGTATATTTTTGTAATTACTAATTGAAATATTCCAAAGTAAACAACAATGTCTTCTTCGTATATTTGTTCATCTTCAAAAGGGTAATGTCTGACACCAAACAAAACCCCTTTAAAAACTCCTGCTTTAATTTCATAACGTAATAATTCCATAGTAAATATTTCTATTATAACGTAATAAATTGCAAATCTGTTATTCCCAATCTTCAGGGAATAAAATTTTACCTATTTGCTTTCCTAATCCTGCTACTATTAAAGCAATCATTATCCAACCTAATGCTTCTACTATCATAATTTATTTATTTTAGTTCTTACCAATGCATACCCTCCATTGAAGTACTGCTTTCTATTACTTTACATTCATCTTTGTTTTTCCAATTCCAACTCTGTTTCCATAAACTTACCTTTTCAATTATTTCATTTAATTTATCCTTTGGTATGTCGTGCAATACATTCATAATTGGGTCATTCTTTACTTTGTTTCTTAAATCTAAATACTTTCTTTCAAAGTTATCACATTTGCCCTGCAGATAATGTATCTTATCTATCTCATCATAATTTAATTCACTTTTAAAATTAAAGGTATCTTCTATTTCTTGCAAAGATTTATTATACATTTTGTATGTTTCATAATTTTTTACTAAATGAATTACAGTTGCGTGATTCATAGTCTTACCCATTGATTCAAAATAATATGCAATATTAGTCCATCTCATCCCTAGCTTTTCCCTAAGAATATAACAAACCAATGCCCTTAATTCTACATAGTTTCTTTGTCTAGTGTTTAAAAATATATCCACTCCTGTCATTTCAACTACACCCTCTGCTACTTTCTTATAATTTCTATCCATTTTTATTTCTTAAAATTTGTATTTCTCGTTCTAAATAATCTTTTGCTTTTAATAAGTCTCCTAATTCATCTTTTTTCTTTCCTGCTCTAACGATATATTTTACAATATTACCTCTGTTAAAGTTAAGAGAGTAATCGTTACATACGTCTATAATATCGTAATCTTTTCCGTTATCGTAATGTGTCTGTGTTGCTTTCATAAATCATCTATTTTATTTTGTATTTCATCTATTGAATTTAAAATATCAATACATTCATTTTCTTCATAATTAGTAAAAATATGATTGTATATTTCATCTAATTGATTTTGTATTTCTTTTTTTGTCATTCTGTTAATAGTTTTAAAAGGTTATAACATTCAGAATATTTCTGTCTTGCTTTACCCTTGTATTCTTGTTTAAATAATTCATATAGCTTTCTAGTATATTGGTATTTAGTTTGGCAATCTGCATAATACTTTTCTGCAAACCTTTTTCCTTTCCCTTTAAAATAATTTACATTGTCTGCAGTATCTCCCATTATCATCTGCTCATAAAAATTATACATAGCTTCATCTTCTGATATATCTAGTATTTCTTGGTGTTTGTAATGGTAGTTATACATCAAACAAGGGAACTGCTTGTAGTCTTTATCTATTGATACTATCATAACTTCATTTCTTCCTAATTCTTCTGTAAGTTTTTTCCAATACCTAGCAACCATATCATCTGTTTCAACACCATAACCATAAATAGAATCATATTGGTCTTTTACAAATTGATGCATTTCGTGTAATAATGGAGGTAGTTCCTGCTTCTTTCTGTTAGCTTTGTACTTCTTAGTAATTAGCTTTCTAAAGTTACCTTTTGACCCACTAAATGTAATTACCTTATCTATATTATAAAGTTCTTCTAAGTGGTTTACAATAGCCATATATTGTTCATCAAATTTACTTCTAGCATCAGCTATGTCTGTATAATACTTTTCATCTTCAGGATGCTCTCTTTTCTTGTAACAACTTGCAAAAATCAAACTGTCTGCATCTACTAATAATATCATAATATATCCTGTATTGCTCCCTCGATATACATTATCGCATTTTGACAAGTGTTATCTTCTAATTCCCCATTTTCAATATCTTCTAAAGCATTTATATAAATATACCTTATTTGCCTTTCTAACATAGGAAACTCTGCTATTGACTTCATACAATGCCTAGCTAAATCCCCAATGTTTATAGTTGTTTTTTTCTGCTTCATAATTCTTTTAATTCTTCTTTAATTAAATCTAGATACATTTCCTGCATCTTTTTATTTTCCTTTATAACTTGATTAATAATAAATGGCAAGTCTTTGATTAATTGGTCTGTATTATACACTACCCAATTATCTTCCCCATATCCTATATGGAATTCTCCGTCTTGGCAATAAAGATGATTTGTTTCGTGTATGTATGTAGTTTTACTGTCTGTCATATTGTGATAAATTTATTTGTAAATAATTTCTTAAATCTGAATTTTCTATTATTCTAAACTTGATTGTAATATCAGTTATAGATTGGTCTTTTTCTGTATGGGATTCGATTGATTTTTTAACCTCACCCCATAGTGCTTCATTTACTTTCATTTAATTAAAGTTAAATCTAATTCTTTAGCTACATAGTTGATATGCTTTTGCGTAGTCATAGACCAATAACCTAATTGGTGTAATTTACTTCCGTCAATTCTTGCTACTATTGTTGAATAACTCCAAACGTTATTTCCTTGAATTGATAAATTTTGCTTGTACTTTGGTAATTTATACATCTGTTCTGTTTTTAAATATTATTATAATTTTTGTAAATTTCTTTTGCATCCTCCATACCTTTTAAATGTTGCTTAGTAGCTAAATCATAAAGTATTTCATTTAAATCTAAGAATTGGTCTGTTGTTAAACCTAAATTAAGGTTTCTTAAATCATCAAAAGCTATTGATAAATTTGATTGTTTTGTTTCTGTTGTCATTTGTTTTTAATTTAAAATTTATAATTATTTAATTCACTCCAATTTTTTAAAATATTACCATTTATTTTAATTTGATTTGGATTCCAATTTTTATTGCAATTCATTGCTATTAATTGTTCAATAAAACTAAATTTATGAATAATTTTTTCTAAATCAATATTTTCAAATACTTCAATTTTTTGTACTATCATATTCTGTTTGTTTAAAATTAATAATAGATAAATATACAATTAATAATTTAATTAACAGAAAAATTTAATAACTGTTTTTAAGAAATATTAATATTTATTATACTAGCATCGTTTTCTTCTAGTAAATAAACATCTTTAAGAAGTCTTTTTTTTGTCCACATTGTAGTATCAGGACAATATTTTTTTACAGGCTTTGGCATTTGTAGATTGTTTAGCCAATATAGAAAGTTTCCTTTGGGATCATTAACAAAATATAATTTAATTACATCTTTATCTAATGATATTAAAGCATCGTACTTGTCTTTCTCAAGCATTTTCTGTTCGTAATAGGTTTTACGAAACTTCATTTCAATAACGCAGTCTTTACCCTTTGGTGTTTTACCGATTGCATCGTATCTAGTGAAACCATCACCACACCATTCTAAATCCCACCCATCTAGGTTAAGCAGAAATACAACTGCCTTTTCCCACTTATTAATTTTTTTTAATCCCATTGTCCCAAATGATATTCAAGTCTTTAATCCATTGAACTATTGTTTTTGGGTTACAAGTACAGGGTTTATAAAATTTATGCTTGTGGTACTTTGCGTGGAGTTGGCAAACCAATTCAAATTCTTCAGGGGATAAGTGCTGCTTTTTACCCATTCTGAATTTTCTCCAATCACTTCTATCTTCTTTTTCAAATTTTACCATCTTTTAATTTTTATATTATTAAGACTTTCACGTCTTTTATCACAGTTGCATTTTGTTCCTCTGTAAGTATGGTATTTTTCTACAAGGTATTTTATCCCTGTGTATTTAGTTATGTAATAAATTAAATCTCCTAATTTCATTATACTGATTTTAAAATTTCTAAACAAAGTTGATTTGGTATTTTACTTCTATTATAATTACCTTTTACTCCTTGCGTTCCTGTTCTACTTCCTCTAGGTGCTGATTCGTGATGACAATTTTTATTTCCATTAAAACACTCAGGTCTAGGCTGCCATCCATTTATATTTAATAATGATCTTATATTATTACTCCAAATATCTGTAGGCTTTGCTCTATTATCTCCGTAGGTACAATACCAAACTGTTGTTTTTGGTAAGCCAATCATAAAATTTTGTTTTCTTAATAAACCCCTAGGATTTTCAATATACCATTTATTAGGATTTAATTCTTTAATAATTTGTAATGTTTTTTTTACAATCAAATCGCTTTTAATTGCAAAATTAGACAATGGTTTATTTTTAGGTCTATGGTGTGAAATAGCAGCAATACTATAAGTTGTACAAGGTGGACTAGCCCATATAATATCAGGATGAAATGGAACTTTTTTTATATCAAAATTTAATATATCAACTACATAATCTATTTTATTAAAGTCATTTACATCACTACTAAAAACATCATAACCTAAACTTTCAGCTGCTTTTCCAATACTTCTACTTCCTGCAAATAACTCTAAAACTTTCATAAGTTTTCTCTTTTTTTATAATATGCCTTTGTATGTCCCATAACCTTATAATCCCAATTACTTAAATCATCATAATCTACAAAATAAAATTCTGCAGTAGTTTTATCTAAAATATAAATAAACCAATATTTATCAATTACATTTTTTCCTTTATGGTGTGCTTCATAATTTACAAGCAAATGTGCTTTAGGAAAATGAATTGTAGATTTAACATCTATTCTTTTATTTCTAAAAACAAAATCTGCACTTTTTGTTGGATATGGTGAAAGTAATTTTTCCATACTAAAGTCAATGTTTTTATTTGTTAGATAATCCATTGCTATTAATTCACCTAATAACCCTGCTAGATCAACGTGCTTGTTTTTTTCTCCTCTGTCGTATCTAGGATTCTTTTTTCTTAATTCTGTATTTAATACATTTCTTGCATTACCAATTTCGTCTGCTATTTTCCAAAATGATTTTGGATACCTATAAATCATATTAATTTCTTTAGTTTTTCTTTTACCTTTCTGTATGTATTATAAAGTGAAAAATATTCTATGTATGAGTTTCTTGAAAAATCTGCTATACTTTCTCCCTCATTTATTATTTCAAATACTTTTCTGTCATACCAAAACATCGTATTTAATTCTGCTTTGATTTTATCATAGGCTTTATCATAATCTACATCGCAATCTAATTTAGAGTAATTAGTATCTTCAATATTAATCATTGTAATATTTTTACCTTTTCGTTTTAGATCTATGTATAAAGTTTTTAGTACCTTATAAATGTAGTAATAGTTAATGTCATTATCGTAATAAACGATGTCTAAGCCATTTTCTATCTTAGGTAGTACTTTCATATACATTTCCTGTACAATGTCCTCAGCTATTGTTTTACCACACCCAAAAGAACTTACAACGTCTATCCACGTTTTATGCTTTTTAGCTAGTAATAATATAACTTCTTTATTTGACATTATTTCAATGGGTCGTATAGGTTTTCTATTATTTGTGGTAATCCAAAATCATTAACTTCAAAACTAAATGTATCAAAAGAATATCCTCTAGATCTTCCACACTTTACAGTAACCCAATCTTTATTAACAGTATTGGCTTCTAGTTGTATAACTGTCTCTGCTTTCTTTTCTAAGAAACTACCTAAATGTCCTGTACCTAGTTTTGAACTACCAAAGTTTTGATGTATAACGTTTATAATGTGGCATTTGTATATTGATGACCATTCCATTAATTTCTGAACTAATTGATTGCTTTCTGAAATATTATTAGCATCAGAACATAAGTCTGCAATTCCATCTATAATTAATAAAGATGGAGTTTTAATTCTTTCTTTTAAATAGTAATCTATAAATTCAATTCTCATTTTATAGTCTATTGACCTTAACCCAAAGGTATGATAAATTTCTGAATTAATACTTGAGTCCATTTTATGTACCCTTTCAAATACTTTTTGGCAATGCCATAGTCCCTGCTCTGTATCAATATGTATAAGGTGTCCGTTATTACCTCTATGTCCTTTTATATTACCTCCAAATGTATTTTGACCACTTAAATAGCAAGATGCTAGTAGTGATATAAAGAATGTTTTCTTTGTTTTAGGTGGTGCAGTAACTACTGATAAGTTGCCAAATGTTCCAATCGGAATTGGTACTATTAAATCCCCCTCAACTTTATTAGACTTAACTACCTTTTCTCCATACGATAATGCAACAGGAGGATAATCTATTTTTTCTTTTGAATCTACAAAGCAGTCTTCTTCTATAAACTGCATTAACATATTGTGTTCGTTCTGTTTTTCTGTCATTTATATTCCCTTAAAGTTATAACTATTTTATAAATATATAAAAAAAAAGGTATAGATAATAAAACCTATACCCTTTTTATTAAAATTGGTTAGTTTTAGAATGGTAAGTCTGCATCAGCAGTTGCTTCAACTTTAGCTTCCTCTTTTTCTGCTAAAGTGATATTTCCATCAGTCCAAACTACTTTTCCATTTCCTAAGTAATTCTTCTGAACTTTTGCATCCCTTTCTTCTTTGGTTTGGCTATCCATAAAAGCAACGTTGTTTCCATATCTAGTTTCATCTTGAACTGATATAGTAAAGTTATAATAGACTGCTCCGTCTTTACCCATTATAAATTTTTCCTTTGGTAATTTGTCAACTCTAATTGATCCTGTAATAAGTGTACTCATAATTTATTTATTTAGTTATTAATTATTTCTTTTTAAAATCATCTGATTCATCTTCTCCAAATACTCCTAATTCATAAAAGCCTGTAAGTTTTAATACTGCCCTGCTTAATGCACGTTTCTCTGCCATCTCAGCAACATACCAACTATTGCAGTTTCCGTCTTTATAGTTAGCACCTTTTAATGCACTTCCAAAAGTTTCTAGTATTGTATTTGGTTTTGCTGAAAGGTATGCATTCGCTTTAAATACTGCAAAGTTAGTTTCGCATTTTACAACCTCATAGGTTATAGTAATGTTTTCTTTAGCCTGTATTTTTTCAATACCTTGCCTTGTAATGATTACATAATGCTGATGCTTGTAAACATCATCTTTTTGTAAATCGTACTTTTTGTAAAGTTCTAATAGTTTTTCCCTGTTCATTTTATCTATATTTAAAAAATTCTTTTGATACTTCTATTTGTGCTTCTAAAAATTCTATCTTTTTTAGTAATGCCTCTATTCTAAATTCATACTGTTGTACAGTTGAACTTGTAGTTTCCTGTGAAAAGTTAATGCCTACCATTTAATCTAAATTTAATAATGTTGATTTTGCTATCTCTAACCTTTTATAAATAGCCATTTGAGTAAAAGCATCACCATTTAATACTGCGTGACCTAATTGTTCTTCTAAGGTTTTAATTTCCTTACTTAAAGTTGTTCTTTGTGTTACCATAATTTTAATTTAATTAATATTTCCGTTAAACAAATATAAACAAAAAATTTAATAACTAAAAATAAAAGACAAAAAAAAAGGATTAGAAATTAATCTAACCCCTTTTCATAGGTAACAGAACAGAACAATCAAATGTAGTCAATTACATTGAATCTACAAAGTTTTTATATCTTTTTATCATATCTTCTATTTCGAAGTTTGATAGCTTTATTATTTGTTGTGCTTTAATGCTTAATCTTTCTGCAGTTCCCTCACCATATTTTGCATCTAAGTTTACAGAAAATTTGTATTGCTCACCATACTTAAAAACATTACATCCTGCACATTGCACCTGACAATTTACTTCATCCCACCTAGTAGAATAATGTTTACGTGATTGAAAGTGTCCGTTCTGTAGTTTTTTCCAATGATCTACCTTTCCACAAGTAAAGCAGGTAGCTTTTTCATCTACTGAATTTTTAAGTCTAATATATTGACTAAATACAGTATCTAGCTTTTTAACTAATTTACTTCTGCTTACCTTTTTATTCGATGGCATTATCTAAGATCTGTATAATGTGCCTGATTTCACTTCTTTCAAATTTACCCTCTACCTTTCCATTATATGTTTCTAACTTAATTGAATACATATCTTTTTCTTCTTTCTTGTCCTCTTTGTAAAGGTGGTTTACATCTAATTTGAATTGCATAATTTTAAAATTTTGATTAAAATATTTTTTTATGTAGAATAAAAATAATAAATTTAAATTTTTTTATTTAAACATATAACCAAATATAAATAAATATATCTAAAAATATATATAAATATAAAATAAATATATAATAATAAAATAATAATAATATAATAAAAATAAAGACTTAGGAATTATAATCAATAACTACTTTCCTATTGATTTGAATTTTTCAACTCCTCTACTACCAAAGTAAGCTACATAAACAGTAATCAAAAGTGATTTAAGAAGATCAATCCATTCACTATCTACTCCAAATTCAATATTTAAAGAATCTAATAATATTAAAAACACCATTGATACAGTTAAAAATATTAATGTTAATGGTCTTGTATTTTTAGATAGCCAACTATCAGATAAGTTATCAGACTCCCATCGTTTAGTAATCTCCTGTATTTCTATTGTATCTATTTTAAGCAGTTCTAAGGCAATATCTTTATCAGCATTTGATATATTACTATCTTTTTGTATTAAGCCTTTAGCCTTATCTAAAATACCTACACTTGGAACAACATCACCAATTATTCCAAGTAACTTAGGTGCAATACCTTTTAAGAATTTACCAACTCTAGTTTCAGAAAATTTCTTTTTAGGCATTTATTTATTTTTATTTAGTAAATACCATTTTTGAATAGTATATCCTATTGTTATGCTTAAAAGGATTATTTTTAGTCCTATATCTATATTGGTCATTGATATGCCGAAGCTACTTAAATTTATTAATATTGTTTTGTAATCTGAAATCATTTCTTATCTATTGATTTTAACTTCTTAGAAGCCCAATTAATACCTGATGTTCCACCCCAACCTAACCAAGCAACATAACCATTGTCTTTCCAAGGTGTGCTTTTATTTTCAGGACTTACCTCTGCATTCTTTTTATGTCTTTGAAATGCTGACATTCTAGCAATAGTTTCCCTGCTGATGTTTTCTCCTTTTGCTAATTGGTTTGCTCTAACCCATCCTGTTCTAGTCATTCCCTTAACTTCACTTCCGTATTTATCTCGCCATCTTAATACTTTCTTAGCATTATTCTTTGCTGATTCAGGATAATCATTATAGGTTTCAAGATTAATCATATTACCTTGAAAGGATTTGTAACAAATTGCAATAGCTTGCGACTTATCGTGGTACTGCATAAGTTGAGGTACACACCTAATCATATAATCCTTTTGGTTTTCTCCTATCTTTTTGTTTGGTATTGGCATATTAGTAATTTATGACCAAGTGTAATATACACCTTGCTTTTTAGTAACTAAAACTTGTTTTCTATTTCCCTTTGATTTATATGAAACGTGCAACCATTTTGGCTCTGCACCAAACTCCCAAATTAGTTGGTCAAAATCTAAATTATCTTTTATGTAATGAAACATCTCTAGATTTGTCTTTCCACCCATTGAAGTAATATCTATTGCATTGCCTGTTAAGTGGCTAGAAACTTGTGATCCTTTTATAGCTGAATTTAATTCTTTAGATCTATAAAAACTATTTACTCGTATCGGTGCTTCAACCCAATCACGTAATGGCTCAAAAACTTTTTCAGCTACTAACTTCATATTCTCAATATCTTCATCAGATGGAACATTTTTTATTCCATACTGCTTAGCATAATTTGAATGAGTAGCTTCTTTAAAAGAAATGTGTTTACTTATTTTATTCGCTTTTGATTTTTTCATATTTTAAATTTTATTTTTCAACTTCCTCACCCCTTGGGTAACCAAAGAATGAATGCACAGATTTATCAGCAGGATATACTTCAAAACTTCCAAAGTCTAAAGTATCAGTACTCATAATATCATAAGCCCAACCATCATAATATACAGGAGGGGTTAGTTCGTGTCCTTGGTCATCATAAGTTGCAGGTATCTTAACTACCTTTCCTATATTAACTACTGCCTGAGTACCATTAATATACTGCATAGATGTAACACCCTCTTCGGTTACTTCTTTCCATACACCTTGACTAACTAAATAGTCAAATCCCTCTTGTTCTGTTGGAAAATTTGTTTTGTAAATATTCATTTTTTTATTTATTTATATTGTTGTTAATGCTGCTAATTCGCTATCGCTTAATGCAGTGTTGTAAACTTTTACGTCTTTAATATTTCCGTAGAATTTAGCAGTTGTTCCGCTTGATGATGCAAAATTTAAAGTATCTAAAGTTCCACTTGTAAAATTCAACCCACTAAAAGAATACCCTGTACCATTTATGTATAGTTTACAACCACTTGCGCTATATTTAAAAGCAAGTTTATTATTGTTGGTTTGTGTGATTGTTTGTACTGTTGAAAATGTTGATGAGCCATTTTCAATAATCGCATAAAGTCTATTTGACGTAAAAAAGTCAAAATATAATCTATTCGACCCTCCATCACTTAAAGATATTATTGTACTTCCTGTTGAAGGACTTAAAAGGCTACACTCAGCATACAAAACACCTTCTGTTGAATTTATTACTTGCTCATTACCTCCATTATTACAAACATCAGCCAACCTCGTTACTGCACTTCCTGATGTAGGAATATACGATGTTGCGTAACTACCAAATTCTGCTTGTCCACCAAACACATAAATACCACTTGTTCCATTTCCTTGATAACTATTAGTGTTATTAGATTCTGCTATATATAAATATGCTCTTTCGCTTGATTGTGATACGTATGTCATTGATATTTTATACCAATCATTAGAAAGTGCTTCAATTTTACCACTTGCATTTGTTTCAGTTCCAACCACCCCATTTCCTAAATCAAAAAACACTTGTGTACCTCCGTAATTTAAAATTTTACACCAAGTTCTTTCAGCTGCTTTTACAAAAAATGATGTTGTATAATTATTACCTGAACTACCACTAAAAAACCCTGAATAAATTTGATGATTTCCATTATTCGTATCCTCAACTAACTTATAAGCATTATTAGTTCCATCGGGCGATGTAAAACCTTGTACTTCTTTTACTGATACGTTGTCTATTGAGCCTGTAAAGTTACTTGTATTTGAGCGAAAATATAAAGGAGATGATATTGTAGCGTAAAATAATACAGTAATGGTTTGTGTTGTTGTTGTTAATCCTTGATACCCTATTCCATCAAAGAATAATCCAACGCTTCCGTTTGTAACTTCAGCATCATAACTTGCTTTGTACCATTTATTAGCTTCTAAAATGCTATACTGAAAAGCCAATCCCGTAGTGACAGAAGCGCCTAACAATTTACCACCTGATATTGTCCAACCTGACTCTTTATTCCAATCACTATCTGTTGCAAAATTTCCATTAGTAACTAACTCACTACCCGCAGTACTTGGGTCTGCTTGAATAGTAGCACCACTCTTTGTCCAATAAGAACTACCAAACGCTTCAGATTGTGTTATTAGGTTAGTTCTTTGTGGCTCAAGTTTTAAAGCACCTTGTGTATTACCTAAAAAATCTATTCTAGGTATTGCATTGCCTACTGTTTCAATTAACCCTGCTTTGTTTACAACAGTTGCACTACTTGCTCTTGTGAAATCAAAGGGAAGAGGCTTGTAGTTGTCATTCTCGTCATTGTAGGCTAAGGTACTACCCTCTTTTGTTGCCCATTGCCCTGCTCCGAATTTTAAAGTATTTGCCATATCTATATTATTGTATATTGTTGTGCGTTAGCCATATCTGAAAAGCTAGTCCAAGAACTTATTTTTTCTAGTTCGCTATCTGTTAATGCTGAATTGTAGTATTGTATTTGTTTAGTGTTTCCGTAGAAATCTTCTGCACCATTACCTCTATCAAACTGAAATGTATTTAATGTATTAGCAGAAAAAGTAACACCGCTTGTATCTGTTGCTACTTCAAAACCATTAACCCATAAACTAAAATCATTTGCTTTATATTTAAGCGATATCTTACTGTTAATTGTAATATCTGAAGATGTATATTGTAAAATGGCTTGATTTCCCCCTGCACCTATATTTGTAACAGTTGCCCATATAGCGTTGCTAATAGTTAGGTATTGAATTCTTACAGTATTTGACGTAGTTCCATCACTTAATGCAATTGTTCTATTTGTTAAATCATCAGCCAAAGCACTTATCTCTGCCATCAATACACCTTCTGAACTGTTAAACGTAGCTGCATCTCCTGCTCCATCGCAAGTTTCTGCATTACGAGTTACTGTACTTCCACTATTAGATTTGATATAGCTTGTTGGATATGAGCCATTTTGAAAATCAGCACCCCATACATAAATAAAATCTCCTTGAGAATTTACACGATTTTCACCTAAAGAAACTTGGGCTTGAGGAGTTGTGTTTTGTGCTTCAATTACAACATAACACCTATACCAACCATTGCCGTAGTTTTCAATACCACTATCAACGTATGTAGAATTTGATAATCCATTTCCAGTAATTGATTGAGTAGATAAGTCAAAATTAAAAAACCTATCTCCACTTGTCGCATCGTAATAAGTAATATTTAATATTGATTTATTACCTATTTTACCAAAAATAGAAAATGTATAATTTTCACCTATTACAACAACTGGTCTTTGTCTAATCCAAGAACTACTAGTGCCAATTTGATTTTTAATAAGTTTAGTTCCGTTTAAAGTACCATCTGGAGATATTATAGAATTAATTACAGAATCTAAATTTACTGCCTGCCAAGTAGACCCAGCAGTTATCGTTTCACTATAAGTAATTAAATTAGTCCTCTGTGGCTCAAGTTTTAAACTAGGGCATCCATTTACAACACCATCAATCAAAGGATATTCAAGTCTAGGAACATTAATTGCCATTTCTTCTATTAATCCACTACTATTTACTCTTGTCGCAGTTGTTGCCCTTGTAAAGTCAAAGTCCCCAACCCCACTTTCAGGTAGTACACTATAAACCTTACTTGCTTTATACCCTGATGGTATCATTGCTAAACTTGGTGTTGCCATTTTAAATATCTTTAATTATTTTTATTTTTATTATCACAGAATATTAATTGAAATCTGCATTATTAACACATCCAATGGCTTCAATAGTACCACCATCTGCGATAACTCTAGCTTCATATTCTCTTATCAAAGGGTTATTGAAATCATAATAGATGCTTCCCCACCCTACTTTTTCAGGGCTACCCCACCAACTTGTATTATAGATTTCATTTGCCATTGCTTACTTTTTTTTTGTTTTTTTTCTTTAGAAAAACTTTTAACTTTTCAATATTCTTTTTCTTAGGTTTATACGTCATAAAACCCATCCGTTAAATGTTGAATCATAACTAGGGTAAATATCATCATTCGTGTTACTTGTGTATTCAGGATATGTTGCCTGATTAAAACTCATAAAATCAATAAATCTTCTAGAATACCATTCTGCATTTGTTCTTGCTTTTTCAACTAAAAAATCTATTTCGTTTTTATCTACTGAAACTGAGTTTTCTGATGTATGTTTAAATACCCCACCTTGTTTTACCTGATATGCAGCAAAAGGATAGTAATTAGCCTGTGAATACCATATTAACATAGGTACAATATAGTCATCTAAAATTGTTTTCCATCTTGCATTAGCAGGATCATCTATGTTTGGAATTGCAGTAGCTAAACCATTATACAAATCTGTTCCCATTATTTGCTGAACATCTATTTCCTGTGCTATCTTTACAAATTGTATAAACTTGTCTGTCGAAATATTCCCATCCATTATGGAATTTCTGATAAGGTCTGTTCTATTTATGAATAGTTGTGTAGCCATTTATCTTCTTTTATTTGTTGGTAAAAATCCCTCGTTTGGCATATCAATAGGTCGTTTAGCAACCAACTCACTATTCTTTTCAGGTTTAAATCCTGCCTTTCTAGCTTGGTTTACACTAATTGTAGGTGCAAGTGGGCTATTAATATCAATACTTCCTTTTCCTTTCTTCATATAAGTCTTACGCATCCAAAAATGGTGGCAAGCCCCACCGCCTTTGTAAAACCAAATGGAATATGTATCAGCACCTCTTGGTCCCCAACCTGCATTAACTGCTTGTTTACTCATCATTTCAATATCTTCTTTTCGATATATCTTTTTAGCTGCTACCATTTTTTGACAAAAATCTCTAGTAACATTTTTACCCTCTTTGTCAAATGTATCTTTTAAAGGTGCATATTGATAACGAACTTTAAATTGTGTACCATCAACTGTTTCATCTTGACTACTTTTTGCATTTGGTCTAGCAGTTCCTGTTGATACAAATTCCCATAGTTTAGAAAGTAAACTTTTTCCTTTTGTGTTTAGTTGATCTATCTGATAATCCAAAGCATCTTCTGCTTCATAATCAACTTTTCGTTCGTCTATTAATTCCCATTCAGATAAATCTTCATCTTCACCAAAAGACTCTAAAGTAACATCTTCTAACTTTACACAATTAGGTACTTTCTTTCCATCTTTTTCTTTCATACCTCTTTGCTCATATCCATCCCAACAAGGTGCTTTAAGTTCTTCGTGACTTACGCAAGGCATATAATAAGTAACACCCTCTACCTCGTGTTCGTGATATCCACCACATCCCATTTCTTCAGCTACCTTTTCTGCTTCTTCTTTAGTTTCATAAGCCTGTTTTCCATCTATTTTTTTCAAGCTAAACTTCTGCATCTCAACTCCTGTTTCTTCTTCAATAGTTTCTTTGTCTTGAATAGATTGGTCTACTTCAGTAAATTCTAAAGGTTGTAAGGTCGTAAAGTATAGATTTAAGCTAATATCATTGTAAGCTAATATCTTATCAAAGCTATCTATTAAAAGTTCCTGAAAAGGTCTAATAACTGTATTATCCATTAATAAACTTGCAGTTTTTATTTCATCTGCATTGTTTCCTAATCCTGATTGGTCTTTTATACCTAATAACATAGGGCTTACAATCCTGTGAGCAACCATTATTTTCTTAGTTGATTCTTCAGAAAGGAATTGATATTGGTTATGTGCATCAGATAACTGTACAGGGGTTATTTCTGCTTGACTTTCTTTATTATCATTAAATGCTAGAATGAATTTCCCTGCATTGCTAGATCCTGAAAACTTTTCAGCAATCTTATTCTCTATTAATTGTCTTTCTTGTTGGTTAGGTGTACCATTGTTAAAGTTAATTAACATACTAGGACTGAGTCCGTTAAGAATATTATTCAAATGATAGTTAGATACTTCTTCTTCAAGTTCTGCATACTGCAACCCACCTTGATAATCCACAGGAGAATAGTAATAAAACCCTGCCTTGTAAGGTTGTATGTATAATATCTCAATATTTTCATTTGACATACCAAAAGCAGGTATTCTTAAAGGAACATCATTTCTTTTTATATTTGCCCAATCTTTAAAATAATAATAAGCAGGAACATCACCCTCATCATTACATTTTTCTGCTCTTAAAGTTTCAATAGGTAAGTGTTCTAATTGTGCAATAGTTTTTCTATCCTTAGAATAGATAATTTGTACTGCACATTGTCCCATCAATTTTAAATCGTAGCATAATTTTCTAACTACATCTTTTTTAAACAAAGAAACCATTTGAGCATACTCATTTGGCTTAGCACTAGAATTAGTAGCATTTAATCCTTTTCCGTAAATAGCTTGACTGATTCCATTTATAGCAGCATTATTTGTTGGACTACCATTATACCTATCAATTAAGTATTGAAAATAGTTATTATCAGCACCATATT
>Ga0233401_1000411_pt1 | contig 17488 bp, 11 predicted proteins | sample 49DmetaG_FD_190067 | JGI IMG/M metagenome (GOLD analysis project Ga0233401, IMG submission 190067) | Seawater microbial communities from Monterey Bay, California, United States - 49D | ecosystem: Environmental > Aquatic > Marine > Coastal | place: USA: California | collected 2016-10-03
TATATTTTTTTGATTATTTCATATATATATATATATATATTTACAAATTGTGTAAAAACTACTAATCAAAATACCAATAATATATTTCATGATTTTATATATCATGAACCTGGTAGTGTGTGTCCTTTGGGACAAATGTTTGGTAAATATTTTATTATATTTACTATTATATTAATATTTTTTATATTTACTAATACTTATAAGAATAAAATTATATATTTTCACAGTATAATATTATTTATCATAATAATACTATGGTTTATTATGAATCCATCTGCCGCATTTAAATTATTACCAGCATTTATTACACATATAATAATAATATATTATTATTTAGATAAATCTGCAAAAAAAATTTTATAAATTATATCCCAAATTTTAACAAAAATGACAATGTTTAAGAATTTATTATATTATAATTTATATATTCATCATTTATATTATTATAATCAATATCATCATTATTTATATTAGTTTTAGTAAATAATATATTATTTGTTTGAACATAATTTGTATTTAATTGTATTTTTATATCTTCTTTATCTTTTAATTTACATAATAATTCTTCTTCTGTTTTTTTTAAATTTTTTATTTCTAATAATAATTTTTCTTCTTTTAATTTTAATTCATGTGTATCATTATTTTCTATATTTTTTAATATTTTTTCTTCTGTTTTTTTATTTTTATTCAATAAATTATTTGAAGTTTTATTTTTATTATATTCAAAAGAACCTTCTGTTATTTTTGTTTTAATATTTTTCCAATATGATAATTTATTTTTAAAATTACTTTTATTATTTTGACTATTTTGATTATTTTGATTATTTTGATTATTTTGATTAGTTTGATTATTTTGAGTATTAAAAAATTTTATTTTATCTTTAAAATTCATATAATATATATATATATTAAATAATTTTTATATATATATTATATAATTATCATATTTAATTATATTTAATAAAACATATTATAAGTTTATATATAATTTTTGTAAGCCAACATATACCATTATATTTTCTTAAATAATCTATCCATCCTAAATGACCACCTTTTGAAGTACAAATAAATATTGTTTTATTATTATTTAATAATTTACTATTTAATAATAATGATGATAGACATATTGGATCATTTAATGAATTTATATAACACATATATATAGGAATATTACATAATTTATTATATGAATCACATAATGAATACATATGTTCTATAGATTTATATTTATATAATGGTAAACATGCTATTTCCCATTCTTTTAGATTAGAAGAATTTATTAAGTTATTTACTTTAAAATTTGGATATTTATTACTTTGTTCTAAACTATTTAAATAATCAATATTTTTTTTATTTATAATAATTTTTTTTATATTATTTAATAGAAATTTAGATATTATACCAAAATATTTATTAGATATATTTTCTAATGTAGATTTTAAAGAATATCCATGAGCTAACATTATACCACAAGAAATATTTATTTCTTTACATAATTTAATATTTCTACAAGCCCAATTAGTAAACATAGCACTACCAAAACTTATTGCTATAACAATAAATTTATTTTTTGGATTTAATTTTCTAATATATTTAAATGCATCAGTTAAATCATTTGTTCCTATATATGCACCACAAAATATATTTGGTGATGTTAAAGGTGTATCCATTCCTTGATAATTAATAAATGCAATTTTTAAATTATTATTATATAAATTATTAATTAAACTATTTATAACACCTATATTATATAAAGAATTATTACCTAATCCAGGACATATAATTATTATAGGACCATTATATAATTTATTTTTTGATATAAAACTTACACTAATTTGTCCTCCATTTTTTAATTTAATTATATGTTTATTTATATTATAATTATAATTATGTGTTCTATGTACAAATCCTATAATAGATTGTATTAAATTAGTAGGAAATAAATTACACATTGTAAATTTTATTTTATGAATTTTACTTTTTTTTATAATATTATGTATATTATTATTATTATTATTATTATTATATTTAATAAAATACATTATAGTTTTTATAACATAAAATTATTAAATTTATATCGAATACTATAAATATTTAAAAAAAAAATTATATTAATATAATTAATGATACAAAAAAATATATTAATAGAAGAAAATGAACTTTCTTCAGAAAAATCACAACAAGATTCTTCAGAAAAATCACAACAAGATTCTTCAGAAAAATCACAACAAGATTCTTCAGAAAAATCACAACAAGACTCTTCAGAAAAATCACAACAAGACTCTTCAGAAGAAAATGAACCCTCTTCAGAAAAAACACTACAAGACTCTTCAGAAAAATCACAAGAATCTTTAGACAACTCACTAACAGATATTCATGAAAATTCTTTAGAAAACTCAATATATAGTTCAAGTAATATATCAATAGATAATTCTATAGATAATTCACTTGATAATTCAAGTAATATATCAATAGATAATTCTATAGATAATTCTATAGATAATTCTATAGATAATTCAATTGATAATTCAATTAATAATTCTATTGATAATTCAATTGATAATTCTATTGATAATTCTATTGATAATTCAATTGATAATTCAATAATAGATAATTCTATTGATAATTCTATTGATAATTCTATTGATAATTCAATTGATAATTCAATAGAACAAGATAGTGAAGATTCATTAGAAAAATCAGAATATTCATCTATAAATAATGAAACAGAAAATTCTTTAGATGAAGACGAAAATTATAAATATAGTGAAATAAAAGAAGAAAATGAAAAAATAATAAAAGAAAAAATATTAAAATTATTAAATGATGAAGATGAATTATTATTATTGATAAATAATACAAAAAAAAATATAAATAATTTAACAAAATTATTATTTTTTTTAAAAAAAAAAGATATAAAATTAGCATATAATATAATGGATAATCCAATATTTTATTTTAAATATATATTTAATAAAATAAATGAAAATTATTTAAAAGAACATTCAGATAAAATTAATGAAATAAAATTAATATTACCTAATTTAAATGAAAATGAAATATATGAAGCTTTACATGTATGTAATTATAATTTAGAAAATGCTATAAATTATTTATATGATTCTGATATTATAATAATTTAATAATGTAAATTATTTAAAACAATATATTTATATATATATAATTATTAATATGTATTCAATAGAAAAAACTATATTAGAAAAAAAACTAATAGCTTATATTAATTCAAATAAAGATGATATTACAATATTAACATTAATAAAATTAAATATGATTAATGACAAAATAATTTTAAATAATTTAGAACAAAAATATATAAATATATTAATTAAAATATGTCAAAATAATAATATTGAATATGAAGTTATAGGATTTAATAAACAAATATTAATGATTTATAATACAAAATCTCATAAATATTTTAATAATTTTACAAAATGTATTGATGAAAAATTAGAAGAAAATCAAAAAACTAATGATTCTATAGATGTATATCATCAAACACAATATGAATCAACTAATGAATCAGACTATGAATCAACTAATGAATCAGAAAGTGACTCTGAAAACAAATCAGAAAGCGAATCAGAAAACGAATCAGAAAGCGAATCAGAAAGCGAATCAGAAAGCGAATCAGAAAGCGAATCAGATACTGAAACAACTAATGATTCAGATAGTGAATATATACAAAATACAGATACATATAGTGAAACACAAACAGAAACTGATATAGAAAGTGAAAATGATAAATTATCAAATATGGATTTAACTAATAAAAAATTATATATAGTAAATTCTAGTGATTTATTAAAATATAATAATATATTTACAAAAGGAGAAAGTATAATATATATGATAAGTATATATAATTTATTATGTAATATATATTTAGTATATAATAGTTTTATATAAATTGCGTATAATATATATTAATAATAAATCATAAATAAATAAATGCAAGAACTATATGAAGATAAATATTTAGATATAAAATTAGACAATAATAAATTAATTTATACTATATATAATATAGATGATTTACCCACAAAAGAAGAATTAATAATAATACAAGATAAATTAGATACGTTTTTAAATACAATATTAGAAAGTAAAAAAAAATTTTATCAAATATTTATATTTAATGAAGTAAATATTATAGGATTATGTAATTTTACAGATAGATTAGATATGATGCGCTCATTTTTTGAAAAACATCATGTATTATTTCAATCACAATTATATTGTACTATATTAGTATTAGATAGTATTTTAATAAGAACAACTATGGAAGTTATATTTAAAATTAGTCCTCCAACTAAACCTATTCATTTTACAAAAAAACGTGAAAAAATACAAAAATTTGTTGATATGTATAAATAAATATTATAATATTCATTTTTTTTTCTTATGTATATATATATATATATATATATGGTTGATTATAAATTAAAATATATAAAATACAAAAACAAATATTTAAAATTAAAAGGTGGAGCCAACCTAGCCGGTTTTCATCAGATACATTGGGATAATTTATTTGATTCTATGAAAAATATAAAAAAAAACATAGATTACTACAACACCAAGGACTCAAGATTAGACTTAAAAACAACTGAACCTTATAAATTAATGGAATCATCAATACAGTATCTTATTGATCATCCGAATACTCATACATATAATAATAATAATAATAAAATACGTTTACATAATGAAATGTATACACTTTTCAATTCCAAAGAATTAAAAAATATGAGAACAATTAAAAGAGATGAATTAAAACAAAATTTTATAGAGATGTTCGATAAGTTATTTAATACATATGATAAAGAAAAAGTCAGCAAAAAAGATACTAATTTTTTTGAGAAATTACTTGAAGGGTTTAGTAGTGTTGATCACTCCAGCTTTCGTGATAAACATCGTTGGGAATAAAAATCGTTGGGAATTATGATATCCATTTTTTTGAAAAATCAGATACAGGAATAATATTATATTTTTGATAAATATGTTTATCAATATTGCGTGATTTAGAATTAATATCAGATAATATGAATTTTTTACCAGAAAATAATTCAATAATATATTTTTTATTTTTAAATTTATTTAAAACATTTCTTAATTCATTCATAGTATGTATATTAATATTATTAATAGATTTAATAATATCTATATCATTAAATCCATAATCTATAATACGTATTTTAGAAGCTTCTGTATTAGGAAAAACATTAGAAATAGCAATCCATTGTTTTTTTCTATATTCATCTAATGTAAAATGTGATATATCATTAATTTGTTTTTCATCATTAGCTAATCTATCAATAGTATTTTCTTGAATTAAATTAAGACTTAATGGTGTAAAACAACATCCTAAACATATTTCCCAATCAATAGGTTTATATATAGGTATTTGATAATTAATACCATGAATAATATTATTATTTGTAGTACAAGTATATTTAATAAATTTAGAATTTCTTATAACATGTAATTCTAAATCAATATTATTTGGTATATAATCAAATAATTCATTTAATGTAACTTTTCTATTAAAAGTCCATGGATGGGGTTTTTTATCTTCAGTATAATTTATATTAATAAAACCATAATTATCAATATTAATATCAATTTTAGGACATTGTTTATAAAATGAATTAATAGATTTAATAGTTAATAAATTATCAATATTTAATATAGAATTAGATGGAGGATAATATTCATGTGTTTCTGGAAATGTTTCAATAATATGTAAATTATTTTTATATATAAAATCAGGCATTATAATTCTAAATAAAATATCATTTTTTTTTAATTTACAAAATGAATTATCAGATACATTATATATAAATATACCAAATTCTTTTTTTTGTTTATTTAAATTACAAGGAATAGAATGTATATTTGTATTATTCCATTTAATATTTAAATCTGGTATATTAACAATATTATAATTATTTTTCATATATAATAAATCATATAATACAGAAGAAACAACATATGTTGGTATAGCATATGATGTATTTTGTATTCCTATACCATCCAAAGCGGCTGATGTAATACCAATAACATTTCCATGTTTATTAAATAAAGGTCCTCCACTACTACCAGCATTTATTGCTGCATCAATTTGTAAATAAGATATATTTCTTAAATAATTTTCATCATATTTTTCATGACTACCAGATAATATACCTTTTGTAAATTTAATTTTATCAAATCCTAATGGATATCCTGCTGTTAATACTTCTGTTGTATCATCTAAATATCGTGAATCTTCAAAATTTACTGATGGTGGAGGATTTTTAAAATGATATAATGAATTTTCTTTTATGCGAATTAATCCAATATCTTTTGCAGGACATATATTTATAACTTCTGCTTCTAAATTAATATTATTAGTTAATAAAGTTCGCACATTTATATTTTTTGCTCGAAATATAACATGAGAATTAGTCATAATTAATATTGTATTTTTATTACTATAAATAATAAATCCTGACCCTCTTGCTAATTTATCAGATGGAATTATATAAGGTTTCTTATTATCTACATCATAAGATGATGTATAAATTTGAACAACTGAATCTTTAACTCTATTACTTACACTAATCCAGTCAGTTATACCTTCCATATTTAATCCTCCTTTTAATTTTATATATTTATTTTTATATTTTTTATATTTATTATAATAATTATTCATATATTATATATTATAAAAAAATATATTATTTAATTTTAAAATTATATTAAAGTTAAATTATATATTAATATACTTATTTTCTACTATTTTTCTTTTTTGCTTGTGTATGAACTTTAGTTTTTAATATTTTACATTGATCCTTAAATGTGTTAAATAAACTTTTTAAGTTCAAATCATTATTTAAAATATGTATTGTTCCTGTATTCATCCATCCAAGTATAATATCTTGTTTAACAAATATATCATTATATATTTTTATATTATAATAACTAATACAATTTTCCATTAAAGAACTTAGAAATAAACATATTCTACGATTATGTTGTGTATCTTCAATATATGACATATATCTTGCACTATTATATAAATGATCATGATAAGGAACATTAATATTAGGTGTATTATTAATAATATCTTCATATGTAACATATTGATTATTTGAACTAATATCTTTTAAATTTTTATTTATAATTTTATTTATAAATTTCATACCTAATTCTGAATGTGTTTCAACTTTATTAATATTTAAATAATTATCTTTATTATTACAAATATTATACCAAATAACTTTAATTATAGTATGTATAATATATTCAGACATATCTTGACATGTAAAATATGTTGATATATAATATATTAAACTTTTCCAAATATCACCAATTTTAGATAAAGTTAATGGAACTATAGTTGAATTTTCATTTTCAGGTTTTATTAATTTTATTAATGTATCTGTAATTTTATTTATTATATTTTTTGGTTCTAATAAATCAGGCATTATAAACTCACTAAATTGGACTAAATTATGTGTTGTTATAATCTCTGAAGCTGTCAAAGTTTTACCATTATCATTTACACTATTTCCACCATAATAATAATATCCATAATGTTGAGTTCTCAGTTGAACTGGATTATCACCATATAAAACTTTTTTATAATCAATTGATGAATTATATAAATTGTTCTTAATATCTTTATTATAATATTTAGTTAATTGAAAATAATATTCATATAATGTATTTCTCATTTTATTAGATGCAATTGAATATGCAATCTCAAATGTATTACTAAAAGCATTTGAAAATATATCTGGAGCAAGTTTTTTAGTAAAACCTAATTTAAATTCTTTATTTGTCTTTAATAAATTATACATTGATGCAATAACTGTATTTGGAATCGGAACATCTGGAAATAATCTTGTATACATTGTTAACATATATCGAGCAATATATAATTCATCTTCATTTTCTTCTTTTTTACATATTTTATTAATTATATTATAATGAGGCACTTCTGTTAATTTTAAATTAGATTGTAATTCATTTATATTAAATAAACACAAAGATCTTCTATTTTTATATGCTTTATAAATCAAATATTTTAAATGTTCTTCTGGAGAAATATTTGATACATTTACTCCAATTGATTTTAAATATGATTCCATTGGTCTTATTAAAATTGCAAATTCTTCTGCTGAAGGACACATATTATATTCACATAATTCATCAAATGTATGTAATGTTGCTTTTTTCAAATTATCTATAATTGAATTTTCAAAATTATTATTATTTTTTAATTCAAAGTTTTCTTTTATCATTTCTAAATCATTTTTTGATAAGTATTCTGTCTTTATATTTTTTAATGTATTATTAATATTTTCTAATAATGTTATTTTATCTTCTAAATTCATTGTACTTACTGTTTCATCTAATTTCACATCTAAATAAGTTTTTATTCTTCCACATATATCTTTTATAATTATACGTTTTCCTTCTAAAATATTATAAACTGTCTTTTTTGTTTTATTATCATAAACTTTAATATTTGATGAAAGTACATAATTTAAAATTATACTTTTTGATAAAATTAAATCAAATGTTTTTTTTAAATCTTCTTCTGATTTTGTTTTATTACCTCTATTATATATATTTATAAAATATCTTAATATAATTCCATAATTATAAAAACGCCCTCGTTTTTGAAGTATTCCATATTCTTTAATATAATTTTCAAATTTTGTTAATACAATTTCTGCTTTTTTAAACCAATTATGTGATAATTGTTCTAATGCTTTTTCATTAAATAATGTTTCTTTAAAAATATTATGTAATTCAATTTTAATTAATTCTTTTTGTTGTTTTTTTAAAAACATTTGTTTGCTTTCATTTAAAACACTTATTTTTTTTCTAAAATATTCTGAACTTACAAATGATATATTTGTTATAGCAGAACATATTTCTGGTTCTAATGGGATTTCACTTAATTCATCATTTGTTGGATAAAATCTGAGTTTATCTAAATAAGGTTTAATTATTTCTAACAATTTTCTTGCTTCATCTATATGTCCTTGTTTATTTAACAATCCATATGTTATTAACATTAACGGTTCTGGACCTTTTAATGTAGGTTTAACATGTTTTAAATAATTACATAAATCATCTAATTTTTCCGGATTATTAATATAATCCCAATTACTTTCACTCTTTTTTAAGAGAAACATTGCACTTGAAGCAAATCCTCCCTGAACAACATTATATGTGGTCCATTCAGGTAAATCCTTCAATGGTGCTTTTTCTCCATGAAAAATATCACCAATTAATCCGCCCACTACAGCTTTATTAATTTCTGCTAATTTTTTTTCTCCTGCATCAGTATTTTTTTTTGAAATAATAGCACTTAATCCTTTTAAATATTCCATTTTTAATTATGATTTAATAAAATCAATTTTAAATTATTTTTTTAATTTATTAAGTTTTTTAATTATTATATATATATATATATATATATATATTAATGGATCTACAAATTTCAGAAGATATTACAGATAAAAAATTTAAAAATTATTATATTATAAGTTATTTAATCTATATATTATATATATATTTATTTTTTAATATAATAGCAATAGATAAACTTAATAATATTAAAAATATGAATAAGACAGATGAAGATATGTTCAAAGAATATAACAATTTGAATGGAAAAAAATTAATAAAATATGATGAAACTATATATAAAAAAATAATTCTTTATTTAACATATACATATTTCCATGTAACAAAGTTTATAAATGAATTAATTAATAAAATGAAAACTATGTTTGATTCCGTAGATAATATATATGAAGATATCCTAACTAATATAAATATTAATAAAGAATATTTTGATATTACAGAATTACAAAAATTTATATATAATTATAATAATGAAGACTTTCTAGGTAATATTATATTTATTTATAAGTTATTTAAAAAAAGTTTATTAAATAATGCTCTTACAGAAATCGATGTTAAAATCATTGAAAAGTTAATTAATAAATTTTCAGATATAGATATAGAAGAACTTTCACATATTATAAATATTGTGAATATAATACAAAATATAAAAGAAAAAAATATTATAATTGAAATAATTAAAATAGAAATAAATAAAAATACATTAATAAACAAAAAAGTAACAGAAGAAACTTTAGAAGACCATAATATAATATATAGTAATGATTATTTAAATAAAGAGTCTTATATATTGTATTCACATGTAGAGGATTATTTAATACAAGAAGAAACATATAATTTGTTAATCAAACTTCCTGATAACGACCCTCACTCAGTTATAATAGTACTTACACATATTGGATATGAATGGCAATTCGAAAACTTCTTACATGATTTACCATTATTAAGTATATTATATAATAATGTATATAATAATTTAATAAGATCACCTGATAATGATAATGATGATAATATTATAAATTATATAAAAGACAAAATTGAAAAATTATTAAATCAAGTATATAATAAAATTACTAAAAACACATTTAATATTGACAATATAGATAATTCAGAAAGAGTTAAAGAAATAATAAACACTTCTATTGTTGGTATTTTATTAAAATTAAAAAGATTTAATAATATTGATATTTTTGATTTAAAGATTAAAAATAAACATGATTTTAAAATTGAAAAAGAATATAATTTTAATATAGATCTAAACAGTACGAAATATAAAAAAACCACAACAGATATTGATAGAGTTTTAGCGTTATTTAAATATATGTATACAGAAGAACAATTTAAAGAAAAATTTAATAGTCAATCAATAAGTTGTAAAAATTATATAAACCTTTTAGTGAAACAAGAAAGACTATTGTTTTTTATATATAATAATATTAATTTAACTAAAGAAAATATAATTTTTATATTAAAAATTTTTCCAAGAGAAATAATAAATACTACATTTGATATTGATGATATACAAATATATAAAAACATTATAACAAAAGTATTTAAAGATTTTAAGAAGACAGTTCTAGACGTATCAAATATAGAGAGAGATAAAAAAAGATTTAAAGATTTAGATCTAAAAGAAAAAATAGAGCGTAATGATAACTTAATAAATTCTAAAGAATCGTTAATAGATAGTTATACTGAATCCCCATTGTACATATTTAATAATTTACCTCTTAAAATTAGAAATAATAATGAAATATTAGAAACAATATATTATTATTATCCTGATATATCAATAAATGCAAAAAATTTTTATCCTGATATATGGATAATAAGATATATAATATATAGTATTTATAAATTTGAAAATGAAGGTATACATTCTATAACTTATATGTTAAAAATAATATATAATGAAAATATAGAATATATACTTAATAAGAATAATAATTGTAAAAAATTATTATATGAATATTTACAAGAAAAATTAGAAGAAAATTTTAATAAATTAGAAGAACAAAAAACAAAAGAAGAACAAATTTTTGAAATTGATCTTGAGAAATTTATAAATAAAATAGATTCTCAAAATATAGATTCTCTAAATATAGAGTCTGATAATAATTTTAATAAAAATAGTATGGATATAATGAAACAGCTATTAAAGTATGATTTTAATTTTGAAAAACTAAATGATTTTAAGGATATTACAAAATTAGGAAATAAATTAGAAAAATTAAAAGAAACATTAAATAAAAAATATATGTATTTAAAATCACTATACAATAAAATAAATTTTGATAATTTTCAAATAATAGACTCAAATGATTTTGGCATTCAAGAATTTAATGATACAGTACTAGAATTATTAAAATTATATAAATATATGAGAAATGCCAAGATAATAAAAGCTGGTAAGTTAAATATAACAGAACTTTATATAGAGTTTCTGAAAGGACCATATAAAGAAAAAGAAGATACATATAAGTTTGAAAAAAATATAACAGATGAAGATCATAAAAATTATGAAATTATAATTAAGAGTTGTTTTATTTGTTCATATTTAGAAAATGACTGGTTTACAAATGTTAATGAAGTAATGGCTTATTTATTTTCAAAGAATGATATAAAACAATATATAATACATGTTTTAAATAATATGATCCAAAAATTTACGTATATAAAAGATGTAATGTTTTCTTATGTTTCTAAAGAATATAAAAGAGATGTTTTAAATAAAAAGATAGATTTATTAGATGACATAAATTTTTTTGATCCCAAAAACCCTGGAGACATATTATATGAACTTATTTTTTATTATAATAATTATAATAATACTAAGTATGAATCTATAAAAAAAAAATTACCAGATAATTGGTGGAAATCTGAAGATTTTAAAGAAGTATTAAAAGATACAGATTTAATAAATAATTTCATAGAGCATATAAAGGACTTTGAGACTCCAGAAAAATATTTATTAGGCTCATCTAAATTAAATGATAATAATTTATTAGCTAATAATAATTTCATAAAAGCAGTTTTAGAGAATAATACATATTATAAGCTGTTTAAATTTGTTTCTATTATAGTAAGAAAAGATTTAAATTTAATAAAAAATCTTATTGAAGTTTCTATGGATATTATAGCACATGCAGAATTTGAGGGTAGTTATAATGAAGAAGATAAACTATTATATAAAGAAATAGAAAACCTAGTTATTGATAAACAGCCTTCATTATTTGAGCATTTAAAACCATCTCATAGCGATCATGAAGCAGTATTGAATGCAGTAATAAAGGATGCTGAATTATTCAAACATGCATTGAAATCTGTAATAATAGAGGATTTACAGAAATTAAATGAAGATGATAACCATATGAGTATAATAAAAACTGTAATAGAAAAAGACTGTAATATATTTGTGGATGTTATGAACGACATGTTGGAAAAAGAAAAAAGTGATAATTTAAAAGAACAAAGTGATGATTTAAAAGAATTAATAAAACAACTAGAAATCAATAATGAGTTACCAAAAATTCTTTTTTATAATTGTAAAAAAGTTCGTGTTTTAAAATGGAAACCACGAGAAAGTATGTATAATGATGCTACATATATGGATTCCCCTATAGAATCATTGAACGGAAAATTAAAAGAAAATCAAAAACAACAAGAAAACATTATAAAATATATAGAAGAACATATTTTAGTTTATTTTGAAAAAATAAGTGATAAAGAATTAGATAAGATAGAATTAGAAAAAACTATAGAAATTTTAATAAATAAAATAAAAAATTGTATGAATAATAGTTCTATATTAAAAGATTTTAAAGATATAGAAATAAATACAAATATATTGGAAAAAGATACAATATTAGCTATTATAAAAGGAAATACTAATGAATATAAACATCTATCAGAAGATATGAAGAATGATAAGACAGTAATAGAGACAGTATTAGAAAATGGAATTAATCTAATAGAATTACCTATGAAAATTTTATATGATATAAAAAATAACTTTATAGTGAATATTATAAAAGAAAACAGTGTATATATTTTATTAGAACCTCTATTAGGATCGGGAAATATTATAAATAAATTAGTAAAACGGAATGATGTGTTTTTTAGTTACATTTTAAATTATGTAATTAATAAAAATTGTGATATAAAAAATATATTAAAAAAAATTTTATGGTTATTAAGATATCATAGTAAAGAAACTAATATTATGTTAAATATTAAAAATAGTGAATATAATGAAGAAATTATAAGTATGTTAAAAAAATTTAGAAACACAGCTGATTCAATTTTTAAAAAAATAGAAGACTTAAAAATGAAAAAAGATTTTATATGTAATGATATTTTTATATATAAAGAAAAACCCTTTATAATTGAATCTAAATATAATAAAATATTTAAAATTTTAAGATATAAAGATTTTAAATCAAATTATAACCCTCATATAATAGAAAAACTTTTAACTTATTTTTCAATGAAAGACATAATAAAAATTATTAAATATATAGAAGAAGTTGTAGATAATAAAAATATATTATTAAATGCAATTATAAAATCTAAAGCAAAATATTCTATTGAATCAGAAATACAAGAAATATGTAAAAAAGATAAATCAGATTCAATAGGGCAACATTTAATTCTAGAAAATGATAGTGTAGAATGGAATTTTAAATGGCACAAATTTAATCTTGATGATGATAAATTAGATTTAACTAACAAAAAGTTAAACTTAACTAATGAAGAGTTATTATTTTTATATAATAAATATAATCCTGATACATTAGAAATATTAATTGAAAAAGTTATTAATAATATAATAGAAGATTTAAAATCAGAAAAAAATAAACAAGAAGAATATCATAATGTATTAAAAATAATATATACAAAAGAAGTAGTTTCTATTAGCCCCGACCACAAGGATGAGGCGATTGCCAAGAAGGCTAATGAAGAGTTGATAAATACAAAATTATTAGAGAAAAAAATTAAAAAGGGTATAAAATCAGTTCTTGAATATATAAATGAAATAGAACAATCAAAAAAAATAGAAAAGCTAAATAATACTAAAGATATTACAACAATTGAAATTGAAGAAATTAATAATAATTTTGATAATACAATAGGAACATTCTATAAAATAATTAATGAAATCAAAATATGTGATCCAACTATATTAAGTTCTTGTATTGTACATAATCAAGGTAAAATACCAGAATTTTTTGCATATGAAGAACTTTATAAAAAAACAGAAATATTAGCTAAAAAAGATATGTCAAAAATAGAAAATATAATAAATAATATTGACAAACTCTCAGAAAAATTTATGATTAAATATTTAAAAATAAATATATTAAGAGGTAAAATGAAATATTATAAAGATGAGTTAGAAAAAGCAAAAAAAAATGAAAAATCTGCTACAGAAAAATATATAGAAAAATTTAGAGAAATTGTAGATAAAAACATTATATATATAAGACTTACAGATAGATTTTTATATCAATCTATAGATCAAAAGAAAAGAATAAAAGATATAGATGAATTTAAAAAAATTTTCTTAACTGAAGACGAATATGATTATATAAAAATTGATAATTTTAGTAAGGCTATAGATAAATTAGAAGTTAACAAAAAAGAAACTATAGAAATAGAAGAATGGAAAAGAAAAATTGGTTTATCTGAAGTAAATAGACCATCTGATGATAAGTTAGTATCTACTTTAAATGGAGGAAGAGATGTAAAAATATACAATTTGAATATTATAAAAAAATTATATGTTGAATCAATTAAGGATACAAAATATAAACTAACAAAAATTATTGAAATAGAAGAAAAAATTAAAGATTATAAAATTCAAGAAGAAACACAATATATTAGTAAATTAGAAGATAATGAGAATGAATTAAAAAAACTTTTAAATAAAGCAAAAGAAAATATAAAAAATACACATAATGAATTAAAAAAATTTTTAAAAAAAGCAGAAGAAAATATAAAAAATACACATATTAATGAAGAATATTTAAAAAAATTTAAAAAATATTTAGAAATAAAAAACGAAATAAATAATTATATAAAAAAGATAAAAAAAATAAAAGATACACATAATCAATTCATAATAGATAATAGAAAATATGTTCAGGGAATGGAAACTATGGGAATTAAAAGACATAAAATTGATTTAACAAATATAGAGAATATACTTGTAAAATATGAAAATGAAGAAAATGAAGAAACTGTAAGTTCAGATAAAAATTTATAGATAATGTTAAATAAATATGTAAAAATAACTAAAATATATAAATAATAAGTATTATGTAGTAAAATATATTTGAAAAATATGAAGATTTTTTTGTAAAAAATTTATAAATTGATTATAATTAAAGTATTTAATATATAATTATGATTTTATTAATAAATATAGATATATTAAATACACATATTCAAAAATATATATCATATCAAGATTTATATAATGTATATATGAGTTGTAATTATTATTATAATAATAAATTAAAAAAAAATGAATTAGAAAAAATATATTATACACCAAAAACAAATGAAGAATTGAAAATAGCAATAAATGAATGGTATATTGAAAAAATAATAAAAAAAAATAAAAAAAAAATAGTTCCATTATGGCGATGGAATACAATATATATTACTAATATGGAGAAATTATTTGAACATAAAAATTATTTTAATGAAAATATAAATAATTGGATAGTATCTAATGTAAAAAATATGAATTATATGTTTTATAAATGTAATATATTTAATAAAAAATTAAATTTATGGAATGTAAAAAATGTTGAAACTATGAGATCAATGTTTTATAAATGTTATGATTTTAATCAAAATTTAAATGAATGGAATGTAAAAAATGTAATAATAATGCGTAATATGTTTGCAGATGCAATAAAATTTAATCAAAATTTATATAAATGGAATACATGTAATGTGATAAATATGAGAAAAATGTTTTGTAATGCAGTAAATTTTAATAAAAATTTAGAAAATTGGAAAATAAATAATGTGCGAGATATGTATGGTATGTTTTATAATACAAAATTAAGAAAAATTAATTGGGAATTATCAAAAAATATAAATATAAAATATATGTTTAATTATAATAATATATATTAAAATTGATTATTATTTTTTAAAATATAATGTATATTACAGAAAAAGAAGCTGGTATTTTATGTACTGAAATAGCAAATAAAGAAAAAGAATTAAATAATAAAAAAAAAGTATGTATTTGTGGAAAATTAGATCCAATGGCATCAGGAAAATTATTATTATTATTTGATAATGATTGTAAATTAATGGATAATTATTTATCAACAAGAAAAGTTTATACATGGGATATATTATGGGGTATAAAAACAGATACAGATGATGGTTTAGGATTAATTGAATATGAAAAAGATATATTATATTTTATAGAAGATAATATAAAAAATTTATTAGAAAAATATAAAGGAAATATAATACAAAAATTTCATAATTATTCATCAATTTATGTAAAAAATAAATATAATGAAAGAATGCCATTATGGAAATGGAGTTTAAATAATAGATTAAATGAAATAAAAATACCAGAAAAAAATGTTAATATAAAATATATAAATTTATTAAATACAAAAAAAATATATTTTAATGATATAAAAAATGATTTAATAAATACTATTTTAAAAGTTAAAGGTAATTTTAGACAAGATTCTATTATAAAACAATGGAATAATTATAAAAATAAAGAAATATATATATCTTCATTTGAATGTAATGTTAGTTCTGGTTTTTATATAAGACAATTAGTAAAAGATATAGGTAATTTAAGTAATTATTATGGAATGACTTTAAATATTTATAGAAAAGATATAATTATTTAAATAATTTATTTTATAGTTTCTTTTACATTTCTACAATTTTTTTTAGATTTTCTTCCATATTTTTTTCTACAATTTTTTTTAGATCTTCTTCTTTATTTTTATCTACATTTTTCATATATTCTATATATTCTTGATAT
>Ga0233401_1000494_pt1 | contig 15470 bp, 9 predicted proteins | sample 49DmetaG_FD_190067 | JGI IMG/M metagenome (GOLD analysis project Ga0233401, IMG submission 190067) | Seawater microbial communities from Monterey Bay, California, United States - 49D | ecosystem: Environmental > Aquatic > Marine > Coastal | place: USA: California | collected 2016-10-03
AGCTGAAGTATCCGCTAAGGGAGAACCTAAGGATTTGGAAGACAAGGCAGGCGATAAGATATCTGATGATCCTGAAATTACTGATGAGGTTCCTGCTGAGGCTGATGAAGTTGAAGATAATGACGGCGTTGATGTTGCTGCTGAAGAAGAAGAAACTCCAGCTGCTACTAAAAGAATTATGGCTTTTGAGGATTTCATTAAAGAAAAGGAAGTTACTGTAAATAAGAACGTGAAATATGCTGATGATGCTGAAGAGCCTGAAGACTATTCTGTTGTTGTTGCATCTGCGGATGCTATTGGTGAAGATGATGAAGCTGAAGGTATGGATGATGAAAAGGAAGGTGATGAGCTAGAAGATAAAGGTGATAAGAAAGTTGATTCTGAAGATGACAAAGAAAAGGCTGACCATTATAAAGGAGCTGTAAAATCTGATGACTCCGAGATTGATGCATTAAAGAAAGATGTTGAATATGATGAGGAAGAAGAAAAGAAAGCTGAATCAAGAATTATGTCTTTTTCAAATTTTGTAACAGAATCTTACAATGATGAAGAAGTAGATGAAGAAGAAATAGAAGCTGAGGAAGAAGAAGCTGTAGAAGAAGGTGTTGGTGAAGTAATTACTAAAGTTACAGGTGATGAGGTTGCTGATGAAGAAGCAGGCGATGATGGTCTTGCTATTCCTGCAGAAAAAGGCGACGGTTCTGAAACCGCTGCTGGTATTGCTGGTGATATAATGGATATGGGTAAAGTAAAAGTACAACCTGAATCAAAAGGAGAAGAATTAGTTACTAAAGATCAAAATATTACAACCGAAGTAAAAGGTGAAGCTGATGATCTTAAGGATGCTACTGAAGTTCCTGCAGAAATGGGAGACGGTTCTGAATCTGCCGCAGGTATTGCTGGTGATGTAATGAATATGGGTAAAGTAAAAGTACAACCTGAAGCAAAAGGTGAAGCATTAGTTGGAGAAGCTAAGATTACTGAAAAAGAAATTAAATCTGCAGATGAATTTAAAGAATATGCAATGGCAATTCTAAAAGATGCATTCGGAGATGATTTTGACGAAACTAAAGCAACTGAAACTGCTGAAGGATTACTTAAGAAGTATGGTGAAGATTACGGCGCAATGGTCGGAGCTTTACAATCTACTATGGGATCATAATAATTATAAATAAACAAACAAGAAAATGAAACATATTAAATTATTTGAGCAATTTTTATTAGAATCCGATTTAGATAAATTTTATAACACTAAGATTAAGAATCCTAAATCTGGTAGAGAAGTTACTGTTAAGACAATTTTAGGAGATCCTGACAACCCTATGTATAAAAAGGTTAAAGCAAAAGAAGATCAACTAAAAGGTGGATCTGATGATAGTGGATCTGATGAGATGAAAGAAGCTCAGGCTGAATTAAAAGAACTTCAAGATGACTATTCTGAAAAAGCTGATGAGATGAAAGATATTAGATCCGAGATAGCAGATTTAAAAAGTGATATTTCTGATGGTGATGAAGACATGGCTGAAATGGCTAAAGAACAATTAGAAGAAAAGGAAGAAGAGTTAGAAGAAGCTCAAGCTGACTTAGATAAAATTAAATCTGATATTGATGAGGTAAAGGATTTTATAAAAAGTAGCAAATAAAAACTAAAGATATGAGTAATATAAAAAAGTTTGCGGATTTCGTAAATGAAAACTTAAATGAAGCTGAATTACCATCATGGGTTGAAGGCGGTCCTTATGACTCCCTCAAAGATATGACAGGTAATATTGATCTTGATGGAATGACAGTAGCGGATATTAATAAAAATTACCAACCAGCTTTAAAATATTTAGGAGTAAAATCTATTGCTGATATGGGATATCTTTCAAGTACTGCTAATGATGATGAATTGTATGATATTGTTTCGCCTCAAATGAAAGGTTCCAACCTTCTTGGTAATGATAGAGGGAAAGGAATGGATCCATCACCATACACAGCTGCTTATAAAGGAATGCTAGGAGACGTAAAAATAATTATAGTACAAGATATTAATCAAGAAAATAGTTATGCATACGCTGCGGTTGATTCTAGAGGAAACCTTAAATAAACATAAACATGAAACATATAAAATTGTTTGAACAATGGCTGGCCGACAAAAGCCAGCCATTTCTTTTTGAAGGAGGTGCCGCTGGTCACATGGCCCATCCATTTGACGATAAAGATTTAACCTTTGGTGATTTTAAGGCAATGATAGATGCTGGTCTTAGAGGTGAATTAAACTTTGAAGAAGATGCTACTGAAAAGACCGATGGCCAAAATGCATTTGCTACTATCCAAGACGGTGAAGTTAAATTTGCAAGAAACAAAACAGAGTTAAAGAATCCAATGACTCTTTCTGAATTTAAGAATAAATTTGAAGGGCATCCTAGTAAATTAGTACAAGATACTTTTCAATTTGCTGCACAGGATTTAGCTAGGTTGCTAATGGCTCTTTCTCCAGCTGACCAAGAAAAATATTTTAAGAATGGAAAAGACTTTATGAACATGGAGTTAATCTATTCACAAAACCCTAATGTTATCCATTATGATACAGATGTTATTCAATTTCATGGTATAAAGGAAACGGATGGTAATGGTAATATTACAGGTACTAATAATAAACCTGCAAAAGAAATTGCAAATATACTTAAAAAGGTACAATCAGATATTGGTAAAACTTTTAAAATAATTCCACCTAGAGTTATTAAATTACAAAAAGATTTAGATTTTACCACAAACAAGAAAAGATTTATAAATCAAGTCAACGCTTTAGAAAAAAGATATGGTTTAACTGATAGTGATGAAGTTGCTAAATATCACGAAATGTGGTGGCGAGAATTAATTGATAAACAATTCCCTGCATTATCTCAAGATGTAAAAGAAGGTTTACTTAAGAGATGGGCGTATGGCGATAAGAAGAGTTTAAATATGAGATCTCTTGCTAAACAAATTGGACCTAAAGAAGCTGCGATGGTTAAAAAGTTTGACAAAGAAGATGTTGCTAAAAAGTATAAAGAAAACATTAGACCTTTTGAAGATCTGTTCTTAGAATTAGGATCTGTGATTCTCAAAAATGCATCTGACTTTTTAGCAGCTAATCCATCCGATGAAGCACAAAGACTAAGAGCTCAAATACAAACAGCAGGAAGTAAAATTAAAAAGACTGGTGGTGCTGACCAAGTAAGAAAGGTAGAAGCTGAACTAGCAAGGCTTGATAGAATTGGTGGAATAGAATCTATATTTCCAACTGAAGGAATAGTATTTAAATACAAAGGAAAGATTTATAAACTTACTGGTACATTTGCTGCAATCAATCAATTGTTAGGTATCATTAAGTTCGGTAGGTAAATAGTAGATACACCTATACAGCTCACCTGTATTAAGAGATAACATTTACGGTATTTGTATATACTCTGATTAGTACAGAGTATGATAAAGGATAGGTATATACTATCCTTTTTTTATATAGCTATTTAATCAAAGAATATATAAATTGACAATATAAAATAAGCAAATGAAAGAGTTAACTCAAATTTATAAAGATGCAGGCCAACAATTAATAGAAGATCTTTTTAAGGATTATCTTATAGTATCCGAAAAACTATCAGGTTCTTCATTTTCATTTAAAAAAGACGGTGAAGGAATTACTTTTTATAAAGGTGGAAACCAAAAACCTATTAACTTAATTGATAGGACTATAATGGTTTATTATGAAAAGCCTATTAATTTTATAAAATCTGTAACCAGCAAAAATCTTTCTTCCATTCCTGAGAATTGGAAGTTCTGTTTTCAATATTTTGTAAATACTAATCCTGGTATTATTACTTATGATAGGCTACCTAAAAATAATTTAGTACTTACTCATATTAAAGTAATGACACCAGCTGGTAAAGTTACAAAGGTTATAGAAGATCCTAGGGTAATTAGAGACTGGGCAAACGCACTAGGTGTTACTCCACTACTTCCATTATTTAAAGGTTACTTAACAGAAGATCAAAAGAAAAAGATTAAAGAATTTTTAGAAACGCCAAAAGAAGATCATGCTGAGATTTTTAGTACTAATTCATTTGCTGAATATTTACTTAGAATTCTAAATCCTAATATTCAATCAACGACTTTACAAAACGATCTTAAGAAGCCTATAGAATCTATTGTATTTAAATTTTACAAATCTGGTACTAAACAAGTTATTGCTGCTAAGTTAATAGATCCTTATACAATTAATTTAATGAAAGAAAAGGAACCTATAGATATGAGAAAGGCTCCTGCTGATATTAATGAAATTATTTTATTGGATCTTTTAGCATTTATAGAAGAAAGAGGAATTAAGAAGCATGAGATTTTAGGGGATGGTGAAGATATGAGATACATAGAATTAGTTTCAAATATATTTAATGACTATGTAACTAAAAGAGGGAAAGATATTGCAAAGATTGATATTGAAAAAGCTGAGTTTGCTAAAGGTAAAGAATTTGATTTAAATGTAGAATTAATACCAAGCCAAAGAACTAAAGATATCCTTAACAGTAACCCTAAGCTAAAAGACTTGTTTAAAATAATGTTAGGCTCTTTAAAAAAGAAAAGAAAGAACACTGGTAATATTATGACGCCATCAGTTGTTGAAGATTTTAATAAAATGGTAGATAAAGTAACCGATGTAATTCAAACAAAAGATGATGGTAAATTTAAAACCTTTGATGATTACTTAAAAATCAAATCAACCAATGAATCTCTTTTACCTAACGCTGAAGAACTATTAATTGAAGATAAAGTTTTAGACTATAACAACTTTATTAATTTAGGTAAAGTTATTGTAGAAGATAATAGAAAGAGTGGTGAAATTTGGAAAACCTCAACAGGGTTTAGAGGACAGGATGCTAACGGTGATAGAAAAACATTTAAGTCTAAAGAACAGACTCAATCGTGGATAAAAACCGGAAGAGAGGATGTTGATAAAGAACCTACTGAGAAAACTGAAGATTTTGATATTTCTAAAATTGATAAAAAGAAAAGTCCTGCTGCTTTTGATATAGCAAAAGACATAGATAAAATTGAAGATCCAAAACAAAGAGAAGAGGCTAAATCATTTGTTAAGAATTTAACAGATTATGAAATGGCTGAACCGGGTTCACCTGAAAGAAAAAAGGCTTTAGAGAAATTCTTTGAAGAAGGTGGTATTAATAGAAATGCGTTAGGAACTGATACAAATAAATTTTATGTAGGCCAATCTGATGAGTATGAAGGTTCAGGTAGAGGTAATAGGTTTAATAAGAAAACAGGTTTATCATATAGTAAAGCTTTTACTAAAGGCCAAACTGCTAAGATGATGGCTGATGCTGAAGAACTAGGAGTTTTAATTCCTATGCAAAATGGAATACCAAGAACTAATGGAAAAAGATTAGCACCTACAAATGTTCATACTGATTCAAAAGGAAAAAAACCTAAAGCAGTTGCTGTAAAGGTTTCTAAAATAGAACCTAAAGGAAAACCCGGTGATAAAGACTATGATCCAGGTGGTGTTAAGATTGGTGGTGAGAATGGTGTAGAGATGAAAAACACTCCTCCTATGACTGAAGGCCAAAGGGCTGACCTAAAAGAAAAATTTAAAAAGGCAAAACCTAATGCAACAGAAGAAGAGATTAATAGATATGTTGCTATTAATGAAACTTTTAGAGAACAAAATAATCAAAAGATTAAAGACATACAAGAAAAAGAATTAACTATAATTCCTATTTTGGACGAAAATGATCAAGAGATAGATGTTTTTACAAAGGACGGTCAAAAGAAAGCGGTTAAGGCTGTTTCTAAAAATGTAACAGGTAAGGTTAAAGAAATATTAAATTCTCCACCAAAGATAACACCGTCACCAGATTTACAAAAAGCTTTGGATGATTTTGATACAGCTGCATCTGATTTTGCAGATGGTAAAATAACACAAAAAGAATTTAAAAAACAAATGGATGATACTTTATTAGAAATGATAAATGATCCTCATACTAGGCCAGGTATGCCAGACTTAGTAGAAACATTTGCTATGATGGAAGATTTGAGCGAAGGTAGAGCATCAGTTTCTCCAGATGCTGCAAACTTTGCATTAGCTGATATAATAACATTTGATCCTGCTGAACTACCACCAAACGCCACACCTGAAGAAGTAAACAAACATATTAATGTTATGACAACTTCAAGTGGTAGTCGTTCAATTAAATTTGAAGCAGGTGGAGCTAGCCAATCAAGTAATAAAATAGATGCAACAGAATATGCTGACTTTAATGATAAGATTAAAGGCGCAGAAATAAAATCAGATTTACAAGATTTAACAAATAAGCAATATGATGACATTTACAATGTACAAGAAGAGCCGCCGTTTAAAACATTAGAAGGAGTAACTAATAATGCCAAAAGCTTAGCTAAAAAATATGATGTAGATTTAGAAGGTTTAGATCCACTTAGTGATAAGAAGAGGGCGGTTTATGAAAAGCGTGCTGATAAGAAAATGGTAGGTAATGTTATTAAAGAATATAAAGAAAAAGGTATTGACTTAAGTGAAGATGATGCTAAAGATTTATTAGTTAGGAGATGGACTGCAATGGATATGAATGGTAAAATAATGCAAGAGGTTAATAACAAACAACAGATGTCTCAATCATTTACCAACCGTTCTTATAATACTGATCCTGCTGATGCAGGTACATCTAATCCTGATAATCCAGAAGTTATGAAAGATGAAGATGGTAAGCCAATAGTAATTTTAGACATGGAAGGTAATCCTAAGTTAAAGAATGGAAAGAAACAGTATAGGAGAAAACAGAAAATGAAAATAAAAGAAACAAATGGAGTTTCTGATATGGCTTGTATGAATTATGCTGATAACCCAGGCTTTAGTAAAACAGGAAAGCCTACAAATAAAATGCCAGCCAGAGTTGTTAATTGTAAAGATAGCAATAAGTGGCTAGGTTCTTAATATTAATTTAATAAGAGTGAATAAATAAAAAAAGTGTACATGGATAATCTAAAAAATATACAAGATTTTATAACAGAAAAAAGAGTTACTGTTAAGAGGAGATATACTGAAAAGCATCCAGCTAAAAATGTATCTACTGCTGCCAGGGTTCGTTCTGCTATTTTAGATGCTGTTGCTGATGGACATTTAACTGAAGATGAGGTTAACAATATCTTATCTGAAATAAAGGCTCACAAAAGATGGCTTAAAAGAAATGTAGGATTATTTAATATCAGTGAAGATGAGACTGGGATTAAGAGATATTCCTTATCTCCTTATGGTCATAGAGTAAGAACTGCAACTGCTCCACTTAATGAAGCTTTAAAAGTTCCTCATAAAGAACAAGGTAAGAAAAAGGTTAATATGTTTGTTGGTAGATTCCAACCTTTTACATTAGGTCATGTTAAAGTATTTGAAAAAATGTATAAAGAAAATGGAAAACCTGTAGTTGTATTTTTAGTTAGAGGAAAAAACAACGATCCTGAGAAAAGACCGTTTGATGAAGAAATGCAACAAGCAATGTTTGCTAAGATGGCAAAACAATATCCATTTTTAGAAACTGCTATTGTAGTTCCTAATGGTTCAATTGACACGATGTTTGCAGCAGCAAGGCCAGCATATGAACCTGTGATGTGGGGATATGGAACGGATAGAAAAAAATCATACGGTGCAATGATTGACAAACAATCATACCGAGATCAATTAGGAGTAGATCCTGATTTTAAAGGTTTTGAGATTTTTAGAACTGATGATAACATTTCAGCATCTAAAGTTCGTAATGCATTAAAGATAGATGATGAAAAGACTTTTAAGAAAATGACTCCTAAAAGCATACATAGTTTTTATAAACCATTACAAAATATATTAGAACCAATAAAAGAAAATAACAATATGAAAAATTTAAAATCACTAACAAGTTTTAGCATTGACGAATCTTTGAATGAAGGTAAAAAAGCTAAAGCAAAAAACCCTAATAAAGTAAACACTATAGATGTTGATTTATCTGGAGACGATTCAGATATAATGGATGCAATTAAATCATTTAATCTAAAGGTTAAATCTAACGGAGCCAATAAAGGAACTGGGTATGATATGACAGGTAAAAATAAAGATATTCTTGATTATTTACAAAGTGACTATTATGCATTAGATGCTAGAGATATTGAGGATATGTTTCCAGAATTATTAGAAGGTGAAATCAATGAAGAGTATATTGAATTAATGCCTGGGATGGAAGAAGGGTTAGAACAAATAGTAGAAGGTTGGATAGAATGGAAAGGCGGCCCTGCAACAGAAAAGACTGACATTGCTCCAGCAAGAAAAGAATTATTAAACTTTTGTACAACTTATTTAAAAAAGAATATTAAGTAATGTCTAAAGACGTAAAGGAAAATGAAGCAGGTACTGTTGGCCTAAATCCTAATATGAATGTACAGGGCATGGGAGCAGTTGAGCTTCCTGGCGATCCTGGTTCTGCAAATTCTTTTGCTACACAAAAGGTTGGCAGTGGTGATGATCCTGAAGGAAAAAAGAAAAAGAAAAAGAAAATGTTACTTCTATCATTTGATAAGTACATGGAACTTTTAAAATCAAAATAAATAAGGTATAATGGCAATACTACCAAAATATCAATTAGAGGCTCTTTTTGAAGCTGGTGATTTAATGACTGAAACCACCTTAGGCGACTTTATTGATTCGGCATATAATCCTGTTCTTCAAGCAGGTGCAAACATAATATTAACTACCGTATCTACCTCATCTGGTGATACTATAACAATATCATCAACTGGTGGCGGTGGAGGTTCCCCAATTATAGAAGGCCCAGGTATAGACATTACAACAGTAGGCTCTGATGAGAAGGTATCTGTTGATTTAGATAATAGCCAGACTAATTTAATATTTAATGGTAGCAATAAATTAACATTTGCAGGTATTCATATAAAAGACGAAGGTTCAGTAGTAGGTACTTACCCAACAATTAATTTTATAGGTATTGATGTATTAGCTGAAGATAGCGGCAGTCCAGGCCAGGTAAATGTTTATATACCAACACCAACATTCGCTTCTCACTTTAATACTACAGATGGTACTACAAATGGTATTGTTGCAGAGAGTGGCTTCACAAGAAGTATAGTAAGAATAAGTGACCCAACAGACGAAGCTAACGGTATTCCATTTAAAACAGGTGGTTGGGCAGGTACTAATCGATCTTCATATAATAATACAACAACAGCAATTAATACATTTCAAACTGCACAACAGGTTACTGGCTTTAGTGTTGATGCTACTGGTGATGCAACAATAACAGTTGCAGTACTCGATGCAGATGGTAGTACAGCGATGCAGTCATTTACAACAGGAACTATTTTTGCCGATGGAACTCAATCATTAAATGACATAAGTGTAAATATTTCTAGTTATGCTAATGATACTTCTAAAAGAAAAGGTGTTGTTACAGTTAATGTAAACATGGCATCTCTTTTTTCTAATGCAGGTAGGAGCGGTGGTAGATATCATGTCGTTGTAAGAATGGACACTGATACTGCAACTGATGGTGGTAATATTTACGTATATACACAATCAGATGTATTTTGGGATATTAATAATGAAGGTGGGTATCCAGCAACTCCTATAATTAACGGAATTGTAGCAATACAAGAATCTGCAGTACCTGCAAATATAAAAACTAAACATTTAAGTGGTATTGAGTATTACATATTAGATTCAGAGTTCGAAATTGATGTTACTGATATAGATAATCTTAATGCAAATACACAAGGTAGAAGCTTAGGTGCTGGTTATAATTTCTTAGCACAAGCTAGTGACTATGGTTTAACTGATTTACAGCAATCTGCATGGAGTCCTACGTTAGGTACTTTTGCAGGTTGGACTAATTTATGGAATTGTAATGATATTAATTATTCTTATGATAATTGGGATATAACTAATACTTTTTACAGGTTTAGGGGCGATGATGCAGTATGCACATCAACTGTTTTTGATCCATGGAATTCATCATTACAAGAATTATCAGGTACTAATTCTATTTTAATTGATACTTACCCTAGTAGATCTACTAATTTAGGAGAGGCATTTGCTGATGAGACTGAAAGGCTTTATAGAGATACTGTAACTAGTTCATATGTTGCATGGGATTCTACTAAATCATTATCTGATGTATCACAACCGCCTAACGGAACAGGGCCTGCCGGTACATTTAATAATGGGTGTATAGTAGGTAGCTATTTAGTACAAGGTTCTCAATTCTTTAAGGATAATGGTGATTCTCCATTAATAGGTTCTTTAATACCTAACCTGGCACCATACAAACCAGACAAATCAGGTACTAATCCTAATTATTCAACATTAACCAATATACCGGTATATCATAGAAGTTTTTATACGGCATCACCTCTAGCTATATCCAATGTAGTTTTAGATTTTAGCGGTTCGTTTGGTGTTAGTGGTAATGCAACAACAGCATTATCAAATTCTCAAATGAAAATTTATATAAGGAGAGAGGGTACTAATTCAGTTGGTGATACTGGCTTTAGTGCTAATCCATTAGCTGTACATGGAGGATTATATAATTCAGGCTCACCAGGTAGTCCATTTGATGATGGTATAAGTGGTGTTGATTCACTAGGATCATTAATAAGAACTGGTGCAAGTTCAGGAAATAGTGTAGAATTTACATTTGGTCCTGGTACTTATTTATGCACAGGTGGTTTCTGGATAGAAATACAATTAGTTGCAACAGATATTAAATTAGATACTATTAATGCGACTCTAAAATTTAGTAACGGAACAAGTGAGACTGTGAATGCATCCACTCCAAACTAGAATATATAAAACAGTAAAAGAAAATTAAATAATGGGATTTACTAAAGAAGAAGTAAGGAAGTTAAATTTTAAGGTACAGGCTGGTAATGTTATTGATGCAGACTCAGGTAATTTCTGGTATCAGTCTAGGCTTGAAAATCAACCTGCAGTAAAACCATCAAGAATACTAAATCAATATTCTACTGTAACAGCCAATCCACCAACTAGCCTTGCTAACTTAATTACAATGACACAAGGTGGTGGTGCACTAAGTGGAATAGTAGGTGATGAGTATACTGGAATTTCTACAAGACTAAATAGATTAACTCCAGGTTTAGATAATACATGGATTTCTTATGATAATTATGCAACTGGGGCATCATCTGGTAGAAAAGATTTATGGATAAATCCTTCAAGTGTACCTGATTCAAATGGGGATCCTTCAACTTCATATACTATTTCATTATATAGTGGAGATCCTGCGGCTGGTGGTGTTTTTATATCAACCTCAACTGGGCAAGGCTCAGGTGCTGATGCAGAAGTCGGCTGGGTATGGAATTATGACCAAGGTTTATTATTTTTAGCAAATGACCTTGTTTCAACTATTGACGGTAATCTTGCAACATATCCTGATGGTTTAGATTTTTATGTACAGGGTTTTAGATATATTGGAACTACAGGTGGTGGTGGTGGCGGTGGCGTCCAAGGAGAACAAGGACCACAAGGACCAACTGGTGCGGCATCAACCGTATCTGGACCACAAGGACCACAAGGACCAAGTGGGCCTGCTGGTACTGGAGCACAAGGACATCAAGGACCACAAGGACCACAAGGGGAACAAGGCCCTAGCGGACCTGCTGGTAATACTGGTATACAAGGACCGCAAGGTAATACTGGTGCCGTTGGACCACAAGGAGAACAAGGTCCTAGCGGACCTGCTGGTAATACTGGTATACAAGGACCGCAAGGTAATACTGGTGCCGTTGGGCCACAAGGTATACAAGGTGAACAAGGACCACAAGGTGAACAAGGTAACCAAGGACCACAAGGACCACAAGGACCACAAGGTGAACAAGGTAACCAAGGACCACAAGGAGAACAAGGTCCAACTGGACCACAAGGGCCACAAGGGCCAGCAGGTGCTGCTAATATATCAGCAGGTGACGGTATAAGAATAGATTCTGTAACTGGTGGAATTGATGAAATTAATGTTAATATTGATCCAGCATCAAATCTTTATATAAACTCTGCTAATGAACTATCGGTAACTAATACAGGAGGCGGTAGTATAACCGTGGCAAATTCTGATACTACAGACGGCTCATCCCCAACATTTTTAAGTGGTAATTATACAAAGTTTAATTTTGTAGATCGCTTAAATGATAATAGAGTATTTGCACAAGAAGATGCAGGTGATAGTAGCCAAGTAAATGTATTCTTTCCTGCACCAGAAGCGCCAACATACCCTAACTACTTTAATAGAAATGTTGCAAGTGGAGCCGTTAATGCAACGGTAGCAGAAAATAACGTACCTACTAGTTTAAGAGTAGCAATACCAAATGCCAATATCCAATTTGGACTTCCAGGTGGTAACTATCTAGATGACGGATGGTCAGGTAGTAATACATTAAGAAGTATTTATAGACAATCAACACAAGGTACTATAACATTCGGTACAGGAAATACCTCATCACCAATAAAGGTAAGAGGTTTTAGTGGAGCGGCTGGGGCAGGTGATAGTGAAATTGAAGTTATTGTTTACGATGCTGATGGTACAACTGTACTTGACTCTCATACAATAACTAACGTTGTCCTAAATGGCTCATATACTTCTCCAAGCCAAAACATTGTAATTATAATCGATGACTATAATACAATTGTTAACCCATATAACACACAAGATGTTTATGAAGCAAGTATTAAAGTTGAGGTTATTATGGGTGTACCTGGTAGTGGAACCGGTCTCGGTACAGGTATATTTAATAATGCTGTAAATGCTAGTCTTGATCCAAGAGACGGTGGTAAATTTACAGTAAGTATGTCAATGACCGCTGATACTAATACAACATCAGTAGATCCACCTTCACCAGATTTACCAACTTCTTTTTCTTATACAGTATTTGCAGATGCTAATCCAAATACACCAAACTTAACTGGTGCAATTGTTGCAGATCCTACCGTTAATACTGCGAATTATAGATACATAAGCGGTATACAATATTATACAAACGGTACAACATTATCAACTAGTATTGATGGAATTAACCTTTTAAATGGTAACTCCATTGTAAGTTCAAACATTAATGTACAGTTAGAAGATTGGTCTGTAAGTACTTTAAGTTTTAATGATACTTCATATAACTTATCCAACGGTACAATTACCGTAAATAGTGGAGATGTTAATGATTGGGATCAAACAGACATTGATTATGATACTAATGCAGGTGTATTTACTATTGCAAATTCTAATTACCGATTTAGAGCAAATGGTGGAGATTCCAAAATCAGGGTAAGAGATCCTTGGTCAGGCTATACTTCATTTGTTAATTCAGGTACAAGAAAATTACTGATTGATGTTGGTCAAACTAATTCATCTTCAACAATAGAATATTTTAATAGAGAAAACCAAAGACTCTTTAGGGATTCTACAGGTACAGTATATACTTCATGGGATAGTACAAAATCTTTATTAGATGTAACACAGCCACCTAATAGTAGAACTCCTGCTACGGTAGAGAATTTATGTTTGGTTGGTGGAAGTGGAATTCCTGCATCAGAATTTTTTGCTGATAATGGAAACTCTGCTCAAATAGGTACAATTATATCTAGTGACTTAAGTAACTATGAACCTAGCGGTAATCCTAATTACAACACTATGGGTGATAATCCAGTGTTTCATAGAGCTTTTGGAACTACGTGTGTAGATTTTAATTTAATATTTAGTGGTGATTCTGGTACAAGTGCAAACTTTACTGATGCTCTAATAAATAACCAAATAAAAATCTATGTGTTTCCAAGTGGCTCTAATCCTAATCCGGCATTAGCCATTGATCCAAACACTGGTAGTAATTATACATTCTTACCAACATTTTTAGATGGATCTGGAACGCCACCTACACGACCAGCCGCTAATAATCAATACGCATTATCATTACATGGAGGTTATCTTAGTGGTGCGTGGAGTGCAGGAGATTGGATTCCACCATCAGGAACAGTACCTAGTTCATATACAGGTGTAGATACAATACAAACAAGAATGATGAAGTCAACATCAAGTGGAAACACCGGAAAATTTACCTTTGGTAATTCTTCTAATGTTGCTGTTGGTGGATTTTATATAGAGATCCAAATAGTAGATAGAACAATAAGGTTAGATCAATTACAATATGTATTTGTGAGTTAAATAAATATAATAACATGAAAGGAAAATTTCAACATAAATTAGTTTTAAAAATAGAAAAGGATTCACACGTATGTAATCTTTCTATACAAGCATCTGAAGATAAGGTAGAGGTTTTTAAAGTAAGTAAAACAGATATGGCTTATTTAGTATCTCAGTACTTAGAATATGACCCTAACTTAAAAGAAGCACAAGAGACTCTTATCATTAAAACAGAAAAATAAAAAAAGGCAATAAATGGGCTTTAATTCAACAGATGTAAGAAAATTAGTATTTAAGGTACAGGCAGGTAATGTTATTGATGCGGATACTAATTTCTATTGGTACCAATCTAATCTTGAGAATCAACCGTTAGTTAAAACTGGGCGATTAATTGATCAGACTGATTGGGATATAATACTTGCAAATCAACCAACCACTTCTGATCAAGGTCAGGCAGGTTCTCTGTCTATAATGACAGCGACAGGAAATGCTCTTGATGGATATGTAGGTAATGAGTGGGGTACTAGTACAGGCTTTTCTCCAAATGACACACCAATATCAAATAGGTTTAAAACAAGAATGACATTAGTTGTTGGTTCAAACCCCAACACTTACTATGCACTTAATACATATAACACACCATCATCTGGTAGAAAAGATAAATGGATTGGTCCTGCTGGTATACCAACTGCAAGTGGAGCTAAAAACGATAAGTATGAAATTGAATTATGGAGTGGTGATCCTACTACTGCATCTGCTGTAAAGGTTGATAAAGCAATAGCCGAGGGTACTGGTGGTAATGTTGCAGGTTGGGTTTTTAATTATGATCAAGGTTTACTTTTAGTTTCTGATGATTTAATTTCTGCTGTCGGTAGTACTGGTGGTAATGCAACTTACCCAGATGGAACTGACTTTTATATTAGAGGTTGGAGATATATTGGAGCTATGGGTGGCGGCGGCGGTTCACAAGGACCACAAGGACCACAAGGAAATACTGGTGCTGTTGGGCCACAAGGTACTCAAGGAGAACAAGGACCACAAGGACCACAAGGAAATACTGGTGCTGTTGGTCCACAAGGAGAACAAGGACCACAAGGACCACAAGGAAATACTGGTGCTGTTGGGCCACAAGGTACACAAGGTGAACAAGGACCACAAGGACCACAAGGAAATACTGGTGCTGTTGGACCACAAGGTACACAAGGTGAACAAGGACCACAAGGACCACAAGGTAATACTGGT
>Ga0233401_1000501_pt1 | contig 15277 bp, 22 predicted proteins | sample 49DmetaG_FD_190067 | JGI IMG/M metagenome (GOLD analysis project Ga0233401, IMG submission 190067) | Seawater microbial communities from Monterey Bay, California, United States - 49D | ecosystem: Environmental > Aquatic > Marine > Coastal | place: USA: California | collected 2016-10-03
AGGTCGTCATGGTTATTACGACTTTAAAGATGGTATTGATGTAATATCTGCTGGTGAACGTGATCCTGATGCTGAAGGTGTATCTGGAATGAGTGCATCTAAAATGCGCCAAGCTGCTATTGATGGCGACTTCAAATCATTTATGCTTGGTATACCAAAAGGATACGGCAAAGGCATGACTCTCTTTAATCTGCTTCGTAAAAGAATGGGATTAAAGGAAAAGAAAAACTTCCGTGAACACGTTGAATTACCACCTGTTTCAGAAAAGCGCGAACGCTATATCGCAGGTGAATTATTTAACATTGGTGATACTGCATATATCGGTGAAGTACCAGTAGTCATAAAAGAACGTAAGTCAAACTTCATTATTTGCGAAGAAGGTGATAAGTATTTTATTGACGCGTTAAGCGAAAAATTAAATAAAGCTTATGGTAAAGGTTTATCCAAATCTACTAAATCTAAGCGTCAAGCACAGTTTAATAAACAAGCTAAATTAGATGATGACGATCCAAAGGCATATAAGCCTGCACCAGGTGATGCAAGATCTAAGACTAAACTTTCGAAACACACAATTGCTTATCGTAAAAAGTTTGGAGAGTTTGTAGAAAAAGAAGCTCTAGAACAAGGTACAGACGAGTTAGTTAAAGCGTATAAAAAACTTACTCCTTTAGAAGAAAAGCAAATTGCTGGATTGAAAAAGAAAGCAGAAAAATCTGGTATACCTTATGGTATTTTAAAACAAGTGTTTAATCGTGGAATGGCTGCTTGGAAAACAGGCCATCGCCCAGGAGCAACACCACATCAATGGGCATTTGCTCGAGTTAATTCCTTTATTACTAAAAGTAAAGGTACTTGGGGTGGAGCTGATAAAGACTTAGCGGCGAAGGTTAGAAAAGAATCTTCTAAAAAGTTAGATGAAATTGAATGGGATCCTGTAAATAATAAGTACATGGGTGCAGGTTCTAAGCATATGAACGAAGGCGAATCTTGTCCTGTAGCAACACAAGATTTAGAAACTAATACAAAGAATCGCGATGCTACAATTAAAAAATATAACTATGGTCCATTAAATGTTGATGAACCAGGAACTTATTGGAAAGATATTGCGAAGTATTGGAAGACAACAGAAACTGCAGCAAAAAAATCACTATGTGAAAACTGTGTAGCTTTTGATATATCTTCTCGAATGAAAGATTGCATGCCAGGAAAAACATCTGATAAAGATGGAGAACTTGGTTATTGCTGGATGCATCATTTCAAATGCCATTCTGCCCGTTCTTGTCATACCTGGGCAAAGGGTGGACCAATTAAAGATGACGACACATCTCTTGATTGGGGAAAAAGAGCAGGCTTAAATGAAGGTGAAGGCAAAAGCGAACCTTGGGAAGATGGTTTTAAAAGGCGAGTAGTTAAAACAACTAAACCTGAACATTTAGAAAAGGGATTTAAATGGCGAATTAAAGGTAAGGACCGCAATGAAATTTCAATTAAGCTTTATAAGAAAAAACCAGATTTTGACGAATATAAAAAACAAATGAAAAGAGTTGCCGGCCATGAATTTGGAGGCTGACTTTATTATAAATAGAACTATAACTTTATAACTTAATGGGAACTATGGAAATCAACGAATTTAATCAAGCAAAATTGCGTCTTTTAGACACTGAACAGCTTTTAGCCTTTTACGGCATATTTGGACGCGTAAGTAGTCCTAAGGCTCAAGAAATGGTAAAAGGAATTACCCGTGAACTAAAGCGTAGAAATTACACGTTAGGCGAAGAAAATCTTAATGAGGTAGATGTTAAAAATTTACTAAAAGGATTAGCCAAAGGCGCAAAGGTGGCGGGCAAAACATTAAAAACCGCAATTAAAGTTGGTTATCCTATTGCAAAAGATATGGTAAAAGCCACATGGATGACAGCCAAAAAGGTAGGTGGCGCAATTGGTGATCTAATGGACGATCCAGAGTTTAGAAAACTTTTCACAAAATATGTTGATAATCCTGAAGACCCAAATCGAATAAAGAAAATACAAGCATATGCAGATAGCGTACTTTCAGATACGCCAGTTTCTGGATTTGAATCAACACAAATGAAAAAGCTTCGTATCGAAAAAGTATGTTCGATTGCATTAGGTAAAGATTTTAATAAAGACTTTATTTATGAAGATGTAGACTTTACTAAACCTTCTGTTATTAGAGAAGCATATACAAAATTTATAGACGAAAATCGAGCCATTGTTTATAATCCAAAAGGCATTAAAAGGTTTATTAAACAAGCAGAGAAAAAGTTTCCTCAATATAAAGGTGAAATTGAACAACTTGAAGACGATGAAATTATTTTTCCAAACGATCCTAAACTAATTAACTTTTTTAAAGGTGCACGAGAAGTCAAGTTTGTTCTTAAAGATTCGGTTGAAGAAGCATCTGACAAAGAACTTGATATTAAATCTTTAAAAGATTTGATTAAGAACCCATCACCCAAGATGATTAAACAATATGGTGGAAAAGATAAGTATATTAAGATGCTTAAATCTAAGCTAGCTAAGCTTGAAGCCACCGAGCTCGATGAAGCGATTAAAAGCTGGGAAGTAATAGTTATTAAACCAGTCAACAAACTTAAAAAGAATCAAAAGGTTGTTGTTAAAGCGGCTAACACTGTAACTGCTATTAAGAAAGCCGCGAAACTATTTAAAATAGATGATAAACTTATCACTGGTAAAGTTGATGTTAAACTAAAAGAATCAATTGAAGAATCTAATAAAGATAAGTATATGTGGGGTGACATTAATAACGCCATGTCAGGTTCAGGTTTAAATCCACGTGTAATCATGAATGTTCTATCTAAGCTAAAAGGTAAAGCAGTAAAATAAAAATTCTATGACAATGAATAAAGGCGAATCAACAAGACTAGACCGCATCGAAGAGAAAATAGATAAGCTCGCCGATGCTGTAGTTTCTATTGCGAGAGCAGAAGAAAAATTGTCAGGTCTTGAACAGCTAAATATAGAACAGCATCGTAAGCTTCAAGATGTAGAAGACCGTTTACGCACGGTTGAAACAAAAGTACACGATGTTGAATTATCAATGGGAGTACTCAATAAAATTTGGTGGATTGCGCTTACAGCAATTATTACAGGAATAATTGGAAGTGCTCTTTTTATGTTAGGAGGAACAGCCGGATAATGATTACGTTTGTAGAATATCTTATTGAAAAGCCTTTAACTCCTCAACAAAGAATAAAGCGTAGTCGTATTATGAAGCGGCTTGCTCCTAAAATTGCGATGAAAAGAAAAATCGCAATGAAGAAAAAAGCTTCTTCTGAAAAAATTAAAAAGAGAGCTCAGCAAAAGGCAAGAGATATTGTCCGCAAAAAACTTTCGGGAGGAAAAGACTATAACAGTATGACTTTTGCAGCTAAATCAGCAATTGATAAAAAGCTACAAGCAAAAACCCAATTAGTCAAAAAACTTGCTAGAAAACTTATTCCTGCAATGAAAAAGGCAGAACAAAAAAGATTAAAACAAATGGCGGCCACAGAATCCGCTTAAAATATAAATAACAAAGGAAACACCTATTATGAAAATAAATGACGAAATCACAAAGTCTGTGGCCGAAACAGTTGCAGAACTTTTAGAAAAACAAAAAATCAAAACCGAAACTGAAGTGCAAAAGGCCAATAAGGACTTTGTAGATTTGCACGCTGTTGACGATAAAGAAGATCCTGAACAAAAAAAGCAGGTTGAATCTAAAGACGAAGTAGAAGACGATGTTGAAGAAGGTAACGCCTTTGGACAAGCTGTTACTGATGCTAAAAAGGCTGGTAAGAAAAAATTTAAGTTTCAAGGAAAAGAGTATAAAGTTGAATCAGCAGAACTTGAAGAAGCAGTAGATAATTTCTTTGGTTTTCCAACAAAAGATAAGTTGGTTAAATTTCAGTCAATGGCTAAAAAACTTAAGATTAAATCCATTAGTAATCCAACAGTATTAAAACGCGGTGGTAAAGAATTCCACGTAATGGGATTTGAAGGTTCAGTTAGTGACATCGAAAAAGCAATGAGAGTTGCAGATGGCATCATAAAGGAATCAGCAGAACTTGAAGAAATGTTTAATCGCTTAAAGCCAGATGATGTACGTGATGCTTATGGTACAATTGAACTTAAATATCGCAGCAGCGCTGATATCCGTGATGCTGAAGATAAATTGAAAAAAGCAGGAATTAACGTTAGAAAAAATAGAGATACTCTTGAAGTTGATTCAGACTCGCCCGCATTTAAGAAGGCTAAAATTACTTCCACCTTTGACTCGAGTAAAAGAGAAAAGGCAGTATTGAAAGTTCTAGGAGAATCAGTCGAACTTCAAGAAGCAAGTTTCAACGATATCGAAAAAGTAATTAAGCACTTTAAGGACTTTTTCAAAGGCAAGCAAGTAAAGAGATTTCCACAGCTTGATATCTCTAAGAAATATGGTACTGCATTCATTAATCTTAGTATTTTTAACATCATCACTCTTCGACTTGGTGGTAAAAAGGGTATAGTAGTTACTCACGATGATCGTACAAATGGTAAAGGTAACGCTAAGGAAGAACACTTTTCAAATGCTAATGAAGTTATTAAATTCGTTGAGAAAAAGTATAACGAAATGCCAAAGAAAGAATCAATTGAAGAAGCAGTTAAACCCGCCGATTTCGTAAAAGGTGGAGATACTAAAATCACGAAACGTGAAGTAGATGGTATGCTTTCAAAACTCTTTATAGATGCTAAATTAGCAAAAGCTGTTGAAGCAAGTTCTGCATTTAAAGCAGGTGAAAAGTCTAATGGTAAAAAGAATCCTTATAATAAAGATACCGCCGACTTCCATCTCTTTATTTTAGGTCAACAATCTGCAGATGCTGAATAGACTTTATAAATAACTTTATGAAGTTATTTGATGAATTAAATAATGCTAATTTTGAATTATATGCTGCAAAACATTATAGGAATCCTGCGTGTTTAGATCCGCAAGATTTTTATGATGATGTGGCAAAGTTTAAATACGTAGTAAGATTACTTAGACGATACCGAGATACAGGTAAAATCCAAGAACGTCTTGTGTTAAATCATATTATTACGATATATAACGTTTTCGAAATACCTGCTGCGAATAGAATGATATTCCATCGAGTGGAGTGCAATCTTTGGCCAGCATTGAAAACATTTTTAGTTTATTTAAATTATTTGCCCGAGAACTTACACAGAAATATAAATATTGATTTAAGTATAGCAACAAAACTGAAAGATTTATAATGGCATTATTAAGAGGACCAGATTTTTTCTACGCAATTCGTTTTTTACGTTTGCTAACCACGAAGTGGGAAAACACAAACGCGTTTAAATTGGGTATCGTAGACAAAAACGGTAAAAAACTTAAAAAGCCTCAAACATCTGAAGAAAAAGGTGCGTACAACACATTCCATAAATTAGTCTATAATATCAAGCGCTTGATAAATAAGATTCCACTCGGTAAGTCGACCCTTGCCTCCTATGCAGCTGCTCTTTTCTTAATTAAAGAGCATACTGGCATTAGCGACAAAAAACTAGTAAAGGTCATAAAGGAATCGACTGGCTTGGATTTTTCCGAATATAAGCCTGAACTCAATGAATGGTATTTGACTGAAAATGGAGAAATAGAAACTGGAAAATATGCTCTTATACGTGATATAGCATTACCTAAGACGGGAGAATTACTCGCAAAGAAAAAGTCTTGGGTCGAAATCATGGAATCCACACCGCATGGTTCAATCCTTGGACATCCGGTGTTTAAAGCACAACATATCAAAACTCAACAAACAATCTATATCACACAGGAGGATATTACTAGATGATAAACGATACAACAACTACTGCTGCTGTAGCTATTGCTGATCGTCCTCTTGGAGCAAAAAAGAAACGGAAAGAACAAGAATTTGTAATTTCTGATGAAACCTTTAATCGCTTCAATACAGGGCGTACTAAATTTGAAAGATGGAGCAAATATCTCAATCTTCAAGACGAAGCCGAAAAAAATATTTATGATTTCTATCGCAAACACCGCGATTCAACAATCTATCTACGAAACGAAAAAACTGGCGCGTTAAGGGCAATACGACCGAGGGCAGCAAATGAATAAAATCATTTTGTTGTGTACAGAGTTGTAATCATATAGTATAATTAATCCTTAACAAAACAGAAAGAAGCCATGTCAATTTTCGTAGAACAAATATCAAGAAAACCAGATCACTATCCTTGGACAGAAGATTTTATCCAAGCAATGCATAACGGATTTTGGACCGATAAGGAATTTAATTTCCAATCAGACGTCCAAGACTTTAAAGTCAATATGACTGAAGGAGAGCGTGAGATGGTAACGCGCTGTCTATCAGCAATTGCACAAATTGAAGTTGCAGTTAAAACATTTTGGGCCAACGTTGGTCAAAATTTACCACATCCATCTATCACTGATCTTGGTTATGTGATGGCTAATGTAGAAGTAATTCATAATAATGCTTATGAAAGACTTATTGATATTCTCGATATGGAAGATGTATTTGAACAAAATCTTCAGCTTCCAATCATTCAAAACCGAGTAAAGTATTTACGTAAATATTTGCATAAGTACTATAAGGATTCGAAAAAGCAATACGTCTATTCTCTTATTTTGTTTACTTTATACGTAGAAAACGTTTCGCTGTTTTCACAATTCTACACTATTAATTATTTTAATCGTTTTAAAAACCAATTGAAAGATGTATCACAACAGGTGGCATATACATCAAAGGAAGAAATGATTCATGCAATGGTTGGTGTAAAACTAGTGAATGTTATTCGCGAAGAACATCCCGAGCTTTTTGATGATGAACTTGTTGAGCGTATTCGCGAAGAATGCGTTGAAGCATTTAAAGCAGAAGCAAAGATTATCGAGTGGTCAGTAAATGGTTATCAATCAGAGCACCTCAGTTCTCCGATCATGCATAACTTTATTAAGAATCGTTTAAATCAATCACTTGAACAAATTGGCATTGAGCCAGTGTTTGATGATATCGATCAAGAACTACTTGAAAAAACGGAATGGTTTGATGAAGATGTTTTGGGTAATACCGCAACTGACTTCTTCTTTAAACGTCCGACAGAATATTCAAAGAAAGACAAATCATACGACGAAGACGACTTATTTTAGAGGTATAGATATATTATGGAAGATTATTATTGGTTGAACAAAGACTCTCGGTTATTCCTTGAGCGTGGTTATTTAATGGAGGGAGTTACTCCCGAAAAACGTATTAGGCAAATTGCTCTTAAGGCGCAGCGCACTTTAGGTGAAGATGGATTTGCTGATAAATTTGAAGATTATATGTCAAAGGGGTGGTATTCACTCGCCTCACCGATCTGGGCAAACTATGGGCTTAAACGTGGCTTACCCATTTCTTGTTTTGGATCGTACATTGATGATACAATGGAATCCATTTTAGGTAAACAAGCTGAGGTCGGCATGATGACTAAAATGGGTGGAGGAACATCTGCATATTTTGGAGCACTGCGTAGTCGGGGTTCTGAAATTTCTGCAGGTGGAAATTCAAATGGACCTGTTCATTTTATGGAGCTATTTGAAACCATGACGAATGTTGTTTCACAAAGCAATGTTCGTCGTGGTTCTTTTGCTGGTTATATGCCAATCGATCATCCAGACGTTCTTGAGTTTCTTCAAATTCGAGGTGATGGAAATCCTATTCAAAATATGTCAATTGGTGTTACTGTGCCTGATAGCTTTATGAAAGAAATGCTTGATGGCGATAAAGAAAAGCGTAAGATTTGGGGTAAGGTAATTCAGAAACGTTATGAAAGTGGCTATCCTTATATTATGTTTAGCGACACTGTAAACAAAAATAAGCCAAAGGAAAGTGGCAAAATCTATGCTTCAAACCTATGTTCTGAAATTTGCTTATCAACAAACAATGAAGAATCTTTTGTTTGTTGTTTGTCTTCAATGAATCTCTTACATTACGACGAATGGAAAGAAACCGATGCAGTTCAAATTATGACAAAATTCCTTGACACTGTTATTGAAGAATTCATTGAAAAGACAGAGGGTTTACCATTCATGGAAGCACCACGGAAATTCTCAATGGCACAACGAGCAATTGGTATTGGAGTCCTTGGTTGGCACTCTTATCTTCAAAGTAAAAGTATTGCGTTTGAAGATTTAGAAGCAAAGATGCTAACGAATCAAATCTTTAAACACATTGAATCAGAAAGTATGCTTGCTTCGAGTGAAATGGCTAAAACTTTAGGGGAACCTGAAAAGCTAAAAGGATCTGGTCGTAGGAATATGACAACTCAAGCAGTTGCACCTACAACGTCAAGTTCTTTTATTCTTGGGCAAGTTTCTCCAAGTGTTGAACCTTTGAATAGTAATTACTTCGTTAAAGATCTTGCAAAAGGTAAGTTTACTTATAAGAATCCTTATTTAAAAGAAGTATTAAAAGAACACGGGCATGATACGTCTGATGTATGGAAATCTATTCTAGTTACAGGTGGAAGCGTTCAACATCTCATGTTCTTATCAGATCACGAAAAAGAAGTATTCAAAACGTTTGGCGAAATATCTCAAAAAGAAATTGTATTACAGGCTGGTATCCGTCAGAAATATATCGATCAATCGCAAAGCATTAACTTGATGATTCATCCAAAGACACCACCACGCGATACGAATCAACTTCTTATTTACGCTTGGGAACAAGGAGTAAAAACACTTTATTATCATCGCGGAACAAATCCTTCGCAGGAGTTGTCACGCAACTTACTTACTTGCACATCTTGCGAGGGTTAATATGGCTTTAGAAAAACTTTACTGCAAATGTTGTAAAACTACTTATTCCGTTGAGTGGGATGAAGATAGTGTATTAGACTATTTTGAGCCAGACTTTTGTCCAATGTGTGGACATGAGTTGGCTGATGATTATTATGATGAAGAAGAATACGAAGAGTAAATTACGTAATGAATATACCAAAACTATTAAGACACATTTGGGTAGGACCAAATAAACCACCTTATAAATGGATGAATTCGTGGAAAGAGAAGCATCCAGATTGGGAATACAGAATCTTTTCAGATGAAGATTTTAAGAACAGAAAATTTTACAATCAACACTTAATAGATTTTTATTATCGTAAAAAAGTTTGGCATGGTGTTGCTGACTTAGTTCGTTATGAATTATTGTATGAAGAAGGTGGGTTTATGCCAGGTGCGGATAGCGTATGTCTTAATAATATTGAAGAATTATTTATTGAAGATGAAGAAACATGTTATACCGTTTATGAGCACGAAATTATTAGGCCTGGTTTAGTTTCTCCAATACTTGGCAGCCCAATAGGTGCACCATTTCTTAAATTCATAATTGATGATTTACACAAGTTAAGCACAAGTCAATTGAGACAACCTTGGAAAACTACTGGAAATGCATATTTAGCTAAAATCATTAATGATTCTCATAAAGTTAAAATTTTTCCATCACATTATTTTATACCTGAGCATTATACAAAAAAGATGCCTAGATATTCTGGTACAGATAAAATATACTGTGAACAAATGTGGGGTACAACCAAAAAAAATTATGATAAAGGAAGATGAAAATTGTTAGTTTTTATTGTGATGATGAATCAAAGGCATATTCAAAATACGTAAAAAGATTTGTTGATAACGCAAATTCTTTAGGTTTTTCTTATCACCTTGAAGAAAAGAAACCGTGGCCACGTGAAAAAGGCGGGAAGTTTAGAACTCAGCATTTGGCAAATTGCAAATGGAAACCATACGTAATAGAAAACGCATTAAAAGAAACCGATGGGTGTCTATGGTTAGATGTTGATTGCTATGTAGAAAAAATAAATTACACGCCCATTGACTACGATATTGGATATTTTACTAATGTTCCTAAAAGCTATTCGAATAAAATTTCAGTAGGGTGGATATGGTTCAACAATACGCGTAACACATTTGAATTTTTAAAAACTTGGCAAGCCAATTTAAAAACATCTCCACAAGATCATAACGCCTTTACTAAAACGTATAAGGAACTAAAAAATCGCGTGAATATGATAGATGTTACTGATTCTATTAATGTAGTGCATAATAAATAACTCTATGAAGAGTGATAACGTTAACATTAGGGATGTTAATATTCAGTATTGTTGTTAATATAATGAATAAATAACTTCATGTGGATTTATAAGGGTAAAGAGTTTACTAGTGATATGATAGGTGATGCAGTAGGATTTGTCTACGTAGTTACAGATACTTCTACAGGTATGAAATACATTGGAAAAAAGAACTTCTTTTCTAAAGTAACTAAACCACCTCTGAAAGGTAAAACCCGTAAACGTCGATCTTTAAAGGAATCTGATTGGAAAACATATTGCGGATCAAGCGAAACCGTAAAATTGATTGTAGAAGAAAATGGCTTAGACCACTTCCATCGCGAAATTATTCATTTGTGCAAATCTAAAGGAGTAATGAGTTATATGGAATGCTACGAACAAATGAACACTCATGCACTTCTTAAACCTAACGAATATCATAACGCCTTTTTTGGCGGAAAGATTCATAGAGGTCACCTAAAGGATCTTAAGGCAGAAGATTTTAAGTAAATAAAGTGGTGTACAAAGCCTGAAACTTAGAGTATAATAGATATCTAACAAGCACAGAAAGATTACATTATGATTATTGTCGACTATAGTGGCATAGCAATTGCCGCAATTTTTTCTCAAGATCGTCCAGAAGAAATTCAGGAAGGCCTTATTCGTCATATGATACTAAACAGTATACGACGATACAACACTAAATTCCGTGATGAATACGGACAAATGATTATTGCCTGTGATAGTACATCTTGGCGTAAAGAAAAGTTTGCGAACTATAAAGCTAAACGGAAAACTGCCCGCGATGAATCGCCTTTAGATTGGGGCAAGTTCTTTGGTTTTCTCAATGGAATCCGGGATGAAATCGCAGAAGAAATGCCTTATCCTGTAGTACACGTAGATCGCGCTGAAGCCGACGATGTAATTGCTACCCTTGCTAAATCAACACAAGAATTTGGAAAGAACGAACCAGTTATGATCGTTTCTTCTGATAAAGACTTTATTCAATTGCAGCGTTATTCAAACGTAAAGCAATTTAGTCCAATGAAACGTGCAGCGCTAAAGATTGAAGATCCAACATTCTACAAATTTGAACATATCTGTAAAGGTGATACTAGTGATGGAGTACCAAATATGCTTAGTGCTGATGATACTTTTGTTGTAGAAGGTGGTCGCCAAACGCCAATGCGTGCTAAGAAAATCAAGGAATGGTATGACGCGTGTGGTGGTAATGCTTCTGATGTCGATTCGTTACGTAGTGCTATGACCGAAGAACAATACCGTAACTTTTGTCGTAACAAGCTTATGATTGACTTAGATTGTATTCCTACAGATATTGTAGATAACATAATGGATAAATATAATTCTCAACAGGGTAAATCAAATATGAAAGTACTCAATTATTTAATAACTAAAAGATGTAGTTTGCTGGTTGAATCGGCAAAAGACTTCTTTGTAAACGAAAGCTAAATTATGCAAAAATATATACACGAAGTATTCGAAGAAGTATGTAAGCTCGAAGATCGTAATGATCGAATCGACTATTTAAAACAAAACGCGTTTAAGCAAGTAAAGTCAGTATTACAGCTTTGCTATAACGATAAAATTGTATTGGATTTGCCAAAGGGTAAACCACCATTTGAAGTATGTCCTGAAGGACGTGAACCTGCTCCTCTATCTAATGCCTTTAAGCCTATTGGAATGTGTGTAGTAGCAAATAAGATCGCACAATTTAAGAAAGAAAAAATCTTTATTGGCATTTTAGAACAAATTCACGAAGAAGACGCGGCTATTCTTTGCGCTGCTAAGGATGGAACAATCACTAATTTACAAAATAAAAAATATCGCAAAATCACAAAAAGTTTAGTTGAAGCAGCATTTCCTGAATTGTTAAAGTAGTGTACAAATAACACAACTTTGATATAATTATATTATGAACGTATTTGTATTAGATAACGACCCAGTGGTAGCAGCTCAACTGCACTGCGATAAGCACGTCGTAAAAATGATTATTGAATCTGCGCAAATGTTATCAACAGCGCACCGTATGCTTGATGGTAAACCCGAAAAGCGCCGATCAGTTTCAGGTAAAACAATGCAACAGTATTATGTTTTACCCGACGATCGCGAGCAAACACTTTACAAGGCTGTACATAAGTATCATCCTTGTACGGTATGGACTATGGAAACACTTGAAAACTATCGTTGGCATTGGAAGTTGTTTGATGCTCTCTGTGACGAATACACATATCGCTATGGTAAAGTTCATAAAACCGACTCTCTTTTACGCAAAGAATTATTTTATGGCCCTGCAAATATTCCAAATGGTGGACTAACTAAGTTTCCATTGGCCATGAAATCAAATCCAGAATGTATGTTTGAAGATCCTGTCAAATCGTACAAAGCATTTTATAAAACTAAACAAAAAAGATTCAATATGGCTTGGTCAAAACGTGCCACACCACATTGGTTTATTACTTAATATGCCAACTTACGATATACAAAACAAAAAAACAGGTGAAGTAAAAGAAATCTTTTGCTCATACGCAGATAAAGAAAAAACTTTAAAAAAAGAAGGATCTGATTGGGAATACGTAATGTCAGCTCCTTCGATATCAAGCGATCTAATTGATCCTATTAAACGAGCAGGTTCCGAGTGGAATGATCGTTTAAAGGGAATCAAAAAAGCATCGGCTAAAGACAATACTATTAATACTTACTAATTATGTTATACGACTATAAATGCAAAAAATGTGATAAAACCTGGGAGGAATCTCATCCAGTAGATAATCGAGATGTACCATGTGGTAAACCCTGTCCTTGCGGTTCAAATGGAACAGTGTTTCGACTAATGTCCGCGCCTGGACTTAACTTTGAAGGATCAGTTGGTAAAATTAGTAAGACAGGAAATTTTAAATGAGAAAAGAATTTATACACGAAAACGTTGATTTAGGATATCAAGATTTAGAAGCTGTAACGCTTAAATCAGGCAGAACCTATCTTACACCTGAAGGAGAAAAGTATCCTTCGATTACGACAGCATTAGGATATCGTGATCGATGGAAGTGGGCCAAATGGCGTAAAGATATTGGTGAAGAAGAAGCTAATCGTCGTACACGACATGCAACAACTCGTGGCACTAATGTACATAATATCGCTGAAAGATATATCAATAACGAAGAAGACTATATCAAAACAAAGGCCGATAAAATGCCTCATGTTTTACATAGTTGGTCAACACTTCAAAAGGTAATTGATGACAATATTGGTAAAGTTTATATGCAAGAATGTCCTCTTTATTCTAATCAGCTTAAGGTTGCAGGGCGCGTCGATTGCATCGCAGAATTTGATGGTGAACTATCAATTGTAGATTTTAAAACATCAGGCCGTGTCAAAGAACGCGATGAAATTTCATCGTACTTTATGCAAGAAGCAGCTTATGCTATTATGTTTGAAGAACGCACTGGAATTACGATCAATCAACTCGTAACGTTAATGGTTGTTGATGGCGATGATAAACCAATCGTATTTAAGGAAAAAACAAAAGATTGGATTAAGCCATTAGTTGAGGAAATCAAATATTATTACGAAAAAAGCGGTGTACAAAACGCGTAACTTCATTATAATTTTATTATGATTATATTAACAGACTGTGATGGAGTGCTCCTATCTTGGGTTCACTCGTTCGAATGGTGGATGAAACGTAAAGGCTATAAAAAGGCTGCTGGTTATTCTTACAAAGTTTCAGAGCAATATGGAATATTAGATGATGAAGCAGATGTGCTTGTAGGTCACTTTAATGAATCTGCAGCAATTGGTTTTTTACCACCAATTGGAGATGCTATTAAATACGTGAAGAAACTACACGAAGAACATGGTTGTGTTTTTCATTGCATTACATCTATGGGTACAGAACCTTATGCTATAAAATTGCGTGAAGAAAATCTAAAAAATGTATTTGGTCCAACCGTCTTTGAAAGAATTCATTGTATCGATTGCGGAGCAGATAAAACTGAGGCGCTTAAGCGGTATGAAGATTCAGACTTTGTATGGATTGAAGACAAACCAGAGAATGCAGAAATCGGAGCAAAATTAGGACTTCGTTCCTTCCTTATTAATCGTCCTTATAATTCAAATTATCTAGTATTAAATGACGATGTTACAAGAGTAAATAACTGGAAGGAACTCTATGAATATATTACTTGAAAACATTCTCGGATTTGTGTATAACGCGTGCTTTATTAGTTGTTATTGGCCTCAAATCATTAAGTCATTAAGAACAAAAAAGGTTGATGACGTTAGTATCTCTCTTTTCATCATATCCATTGTTGGCTATATGTCTGCTAGTGCTTATGCCGTCATGAGATTTGGATTAGATTTTTGGCTATTAGCTAACTATATCTTAAGCGGCTTTTCTTCTTGCTTTATGGTCTATGTTTACTATAAATTTAAAGGTTAATATGAAGATTTCCTAAGTGGTTGTTAATTAACTACTTAGATGAAAGTGCAAAAAAACGCATTTTTTATTTAGTTGTCTATCAACTACTTAGATGACTTAAGGGCTTGAGAGGCAAAAATAACGGTTCACATACCGTGTTTCTTATGGTATAATAGTTCTATAATAATTCAAAAGGTTAGAAAAATTATGGCTAAAAACAAAACTCAAATCCAATACATCGTCGACCACAAAGGTTATGGTGACACATTCACAGTCACAGCAACTTCTACAGGTGCTGTTTGCGAAGTCAGTAAACAAACCGTTAACGCTTATCTCGGTTCTTTCAATTGCTTCTTATCAGCTCGAGCAGATGTTCTAATGCGGGCAGTGCCACAAAGGGAAATTATTCCGGGCACCCTCGATGCACTTAATGAACTTTCAGTGAGGGCTTAATTATGACAAGTAGATATAAAGCACGTCTGAAGCGCAAAGCTCCAATTTGGAAAAAAATTCTTTACAAACTTAAACTCAAGGAGGTAACTATATAATGAGCATCGTATCTGAAAAAGCGGAAAAGCATTTTCCCTCTCATACTGACATCGGTATGGAGGTCGAAGGAATCGTTCACGGTAACGCATTCTTTGATAAGCATCAACATAATCGCGAAACACTCGACGATTTGATTAGCGATCTTAT
>Ga0233401_1000505_pt1 | contig 15131 bp, 16 predicted proteins | sample 49DmetaG_FD_190067 | JGI IMG/M metagenome (GOLD analysis project Ga0233401, IMG submission 190067) | Seawater microbial communities from Monterey Bay, California, United States - 49D | ecosystem: Environmental > Aquatic > Marine > Coastal | place: USA: California | collected 2016-10-03
AATTTTTCTCTATCTTTCTTTATTTCAGATGTAATATCTGATCGAGTTTTTTCAAGATCTTTAAGTTTGTCATGCATTATTTTTTCTAACATTTCATAAGCTTTTTCAGCACTATCTACTAATTTTTTAAAATTTTCTATTGTACCATCAAATACAGTTTTAGTTCCTGAACTACCACCAGTCTGTTCTTTTTGTTTTAATTGTAAATATTTATTTTTATATTTCATATATTTTCTCTTAAACTCTAAATTATCCATTTATATATATATATTTTTTTTTTTTTTTAAATTAAACTTTTTATATTATATATTATATAATATATGAATAAATTAAAAAAAACAAAAAAATCAGATATTAAACTATTATATCAACTAATGAAAGATGTTCATCAAATATTAGAAAATAATAATATAGAATATTGGGCTGATGGTGGAACATTATTAGGTGCTATTAGACATAAAGGTATAATTCCATGGGATGATGATTTAGATATAGGTATAATGAATACAGAATATAATAAATTTAAAAAACTAAAATCTGTATTTAAAAAATGTGGATATAAATTAGTAAAACATTGGCTTGGATATAAAATATGTTATAAAAATAGAAAAAATATTGAAGGCTTTGATTATTCTTATCCATTTTTAGATATTGTTTCTTATAAAAAAAAAGAAAATAAAATAGTTCCATCACTAAAAAAAGTTAGAGATATATGGCCTAATTATTATTTTTTAATAGAAGAACATTATCCATTAAAATTATACAAATTTGGTGATTTTTATATATTTGGACCAAATAAACCTAAATCATATTTTATAAGAGCATATGAAAAAAATTGGAATAAAATAGCATATAGACAATATGACCACCAAAATGAAGAAGAAGTTAAAAGTATTAAAGTAAAATTAACATCAGAAATGAAACAACCAGCTAAACCTATAAAAACAAAAAATAGACTATGTGTTAATAATTAAAATCATAAAATATAAATCACAAAATATAAATCACAAATATAAAATATAAAATATAAAATATAAATCACAAATATAAAATATAAAATATAAATCACAAATATAAATCACAAAAATAAATCATAAAATATAATATTTTTTTTATAATATATTTATTATATGAATAGAAAAGCTCCATTTACAAAAGCTTCAGAATATAAAATGCATACAATTAAAAAAGGATTAGATAAAAATATATATATTGTATCAAAAAAAAGTAATGGTGTTAAATATTGGAAAAAAACTACTATATATGAAAAAAAATGTAGAAATAATTTACAAAATAATATTAATTATATGTTAAATGAATATAAAAAAGGTAATTTATCTTCTAATAAACAAGCTATTGCTATTGCTTATTCTAAATTATATAAATCACATCCAAATTGTAAAAAATATTTATATAATAAATCAAAAAAAAATAATAAATCAAAAAAAAATAATAAATCAAAAAAAAATAATAAATCAAAAAAAAATAATAAATCAAAAAAAAATAATAAATCAAAGAAAAAGGTGTAAATATTTATTTTTATATTTTATATTTTATATATTGTGATTTATAAATTATATAATCATTTTAATTGTAATAGTTCATTAAAATGTAAAATTAATAAATTTATAATCACCTTTTGAAACTTTTAAAAAATCTTCTTTATTTTGATTAAATGGTATAAATTTATATTGTTCTAATGTTTTTTCTAAGTTTATTTTTTTATTTTCAATAGAGCTTTTTAATTTATCTAAAAATCTGTCTTTTATTGTCATATTTTTTTCCATAACTATCTCTTTTAATTCAGAAATAGTGGTAATCATTTTATCTACAAGATTATAGTCTTTAAGATTTCTTGGACGAGGCATAATAGTTAAAAACTCTTCTGTATAAACTAAAATAATATATATTGTATTAAAATTAATTATATATTTTTTATTAATTAATGGATTAGGAATGACATTTCCTATAGATAATATTAATAATCTAAATAAGTGTGTTGCTGACTCGAATACACGGTGATCTTTTATATATCTATATATATCATATAATTTAGACAACATTAATTCTTTTATAGTGATTGATGCAATAGTATGAAATTGTATTTCAAAAGGAATATGTATATTATTACAATCAATTAATACTAAATTAATACTTTTATAATAATTTGCATAATCCCATTTAATAACATCATCCATTTTATTTTTATCAATATGAACACAATTGTTATTTTTAATTAATTTATTTATAGTTGATATAATAATTTGTTTATATAATTTATCATCTGTAATAATATATGTAAATCTCAAAACATCTTTAATACCGGAAGATTCTTTTAACATATATTTTGTATAATTTAAATAAAGAGATTTATCTTCATATGTTCTTAACATTTTTTCTATATATGCACTATGTTTTTCCGCATTTTTTGATAATTCAGATTGTATTGAATCTATTAATTCATTAATATTATTTTCTTTAATTGATTGTATTTTTTTATTTAATAATTTACATTCTCCTCCTTTAATATTTTTAAATTTTAAATATTTATTTTTATATTTTATATATTTTGATTTATAATCAGTCATTATATAATATAAAATAATATAATAATATAAAATATAAAAATAAATATTATAATATAATATATAATGTATTTTCAAGGACCTTGTTTATATCATTGTTATAAAAAACCAAATATAATTATGATTTTAATAATAGTTTTAATAGGTATTTGTATAGGATTATTTATTTCAAAATATAATAAAAAAATATGTACAAATCACAAAAATATAAATCACAAAAAAAAATCATAAAATATAAAAAATAAATCACAAAAAAAAATATAAAAAAGAAATTTTCTGAAATCATAGGGCTCATAATAAATTCAGCTTTTTTTCAGCTTTTTTTCAGCTTTTTTTCGGCATTTTTTCAGCTTTTTTTCAGCTTTTATAAATTATTTAAAATATATAATATTATATATAATATATGGTGGAATACAAGTGTATAAGATGTGGATATATTACTACAAAACGATGTAATTTTAAAGATCACATAAATCGTAAAAATATATGTAAGCCTATATTAGAAGATATTAGTATAGAAAATCTTAAAATATGTTATAATACTGATAGAACCCAAAATAACCCAAAAATAACCCAATCTGCAACCCAAAATAACCCAAATGAACCCATTAAATATATATGTGATTATTGTAATAAAGTATTTAATAGAAATTGGCATAAAACGAGACATTTAAAAATTTGTAAAAAAAAAAATAAATCAAATATATTAACATTAAATGAAAATAAAGAAATACAAAATATAAAGAAAGAATTAGAAGAGTTAAAACAATCTAAAAATATTACTAATAATACAAATAATACAAATAATAATACAAATACTAATACTATTAATAATAATAATACTATTAATAATACACAAAATATAATAATAAATAATTATGGAGAAGAAAATATAAAATATTTAAAATCTAAAGATTTCAAATATTTATTATCAAATGTATCAGATGCTATTCCTAAACTAATTAAATATATTCATTTTAATGATGAACATCCTGAAAATCATAATATAAAATATACTAATAAAGATGGATCATATTTTGAAATAATGAAAGATAATAAATGGATATTAGTTTCTAAAGATACAGAAATATTAAATATAATATATAAAAATAATTGTTTATTATTAGAAAATTATTATAAATTATTACGAAAAGAAAATACATTTACAATTAATGAAAAATTACAAATAGAAAATTTTATAAATAAATATAAAATAAAAGATACAACATTAATAGATGATTTAATAGAAATTAGTAAAATTATATTATATAATAATAGTAAAAATAGCTAAGGCTTCCTAGACTTTTGTTTCATTAGTTAAAAAAATATAATATTTGTTCTATATATTATCATCTATAACTGCTCTACCTTTATTAGTATTCCAATCTTTTTCAGGTCTATCTACTAATTCATTTCTATTAATTATAGAATTCATTATATAAGGACTCATACCATTTTTTAACATTTCATATCTTAAAGATGAAGTATCTTTAGGAAAACATGTGCCTCCAAAACCTTTATGTCCATCTGAACCAGGAACAAATGTATGACTATGTCCTATTCTTGAATCATTTCCAACTAATTGTCTAACATTATCATAATTAATATTTTTTTTTTGACAAAATTCATACATTTCATTACAAAATGAAACTTTAGTTGCTAAAAAACAATTTTTAAACATTTTAATCATTTCACTTTCTTTATTTGTTAAAAAATGTAAATTATCATATTTAATTCTATTATTTTCTTTAGCTAATTTAAATAATTCTTTTATTTTATTTATAAATAAATTATCAGTTTCATTATTTAATAATCCAAAAATCCAATCTTTATTATTAATAAAATCATCTATATAATTTTTTTCTGTTAAAAATTCCGGCATAAAATGAATATTTAAATTATCACAAGTACCAACAGGAACAGTTGATCTTAAAACAATATAATTTTTATAATTAATATTATTAAGATCATTTAATACATTTTTAATTATATCTAAAAAACATTCTCCATTTTTTTTCATAGGTGTTGGAACACTAATAAATATAATATCACAATTTAATAAATCATTCAATATAATTCCCTTTGGAATACATAAATCAGGATTAATATCATATGATATTATATTTATAAATTCACATTCTAATTGTCTTGTTGCTTTACCTACAAATCCATTTCCTATAATTCCAATTTTCATATAAATATATATATATATAATTTTTATAAATAATAAACTTAAAATATTAAAATTGATTTAATATTTTAAATAATTAAAATGACTTTATATAAAATATCAGAAGAAGAATTATATAATTTTTATAACAATAATAATAAAAATATAACTATAAATAATATAAAAGATTTTCTTAAAACAAAAAAAGTTATTAGAAATACAAGAACACAAAGAAAAATTAATTATATGATGTATATGAGTAAATATGATGAATTACAATGTATAGGATTTTTATTTATTATAATAATTATTATATTATATTATTTTATATTATTTAATAATAAAAATAAATATTAAATATTAAATATTAAATATTATTCAATTATTTTACTAATATTATTAAAAGAAATAATAGTATTTTCTACATAAATAATATATTTATTTTGTATATTATTTTTGTCATATAAATTAATCATAATTTTATTAATTTTACCTAATTTTTCATTTGTATATTTATTTTTTACTAAATCACCTATATAAAAATTATTAATATTTGTTTCAATTGTATTATTAATAGATTTATAATATACCGCATGTCGTCTTTTTCTAATATTCATTATTAAATTATAATATATATTTTTTATATAAATATAAAAATAAAATATATAAAAATAAATATGTATTATAATATAATGACTAATAAAGATGATACAGAAGAAACACCAAATGAATTAGAAATATGTTTAAGAAAAATGTATAAAAAATATTTAAGTCGTATTCAACAAAAAGGACAAGGTGGAAATTGTTGTAATTATAAAAATTATCATATTAAAAAAAAATATTTGATTGAAACAAAAAATACTATTATAGTAGCATAATTTTTGTTATATATAATTTTTATATGTTCCAAATAATTTATCCATAAATGTAAATGTTGCACCGAAATTATAATTAAATAATTTATGATGAATATCATGTTCTATAATAGCTGGAGTAAAATATTTTAAATATTTATTAGTAAAATTATATCCACTATGTATAAATATACCATTCCAATTTAATAATATAATTGAAATCCACATAATATAAATATGTGTATTAATAATAATACAAGGAATAACTGGTGGAATAAAAAATAATATTAATTCAGTAGAATCTAAATAATGATTTGTTAATGCAAAAGGTTCTTTATATGTATGATGTATTTTATGAAATTTTTTATATAAATATGGTGTATGCATTGTTCTATGTAATATATAAAATAATATATCAGAACCAATTAATATAAATATTATATTAAAAATACAATAAATATTTGAAGGTAATTCTCTATTCATATTATATGGAAAAAAATTTATATAATTTGCTAAATATATACCTATAAAAGTTATTGGTAATATAATAATAAATAAATTGTATAAAGAATGTTTTAATCCATCTTTTAATTCAATATTAGTAGGATATTTTCTTATAGAATTATAATTAATTCTATATTTTTCTAAACAAGAAAATTTATATACATCTAATAATATAAAAAATATTAATGGTAAATCAGAAATTATTAATACAAATAATGTAAAAAACATTATATATTCTTTTGAATAATTATCATATAAATAATAATACATAAAATATTATATATATTTTTTTTTAGATAGTTTATATAAATTTTTTCATAAAAAAAATATAAATTGTTTTATTAATATTTATATTTTATATATTAATTCTTCTTCATCTGATAATGTAATACTTACTTCACATGAAGAAATATCATTTATTTCTATATCATCATTTATATCTGATTCAATATCAGATACATTTATATTTGATTCATCACTTATATCACTTTCGGCATTTTCATCATCTGTTATATCATTACTTATATTAGAATCTGTAAAAGATACATCAGATATATTATTTCTATCATTTTCAATACTATCAATATCATCATCATCAATAAAATCTCTATCACTTGTATGTTCTGATAATTCTGAACTAAATTCATCATTACTATCAATATCATCAAATCCCCCAAAAGATATATTATAAAAATCATCCCATTCTTTTATACTAAAATCTAAGATTTTTTCATTATTATATTTTATAACATATAAATCATTAAAATATAAATTACTATCTATTGGTGGTGGTAATTCATATTTATTTTCATTACCTGCTTTTCCATCATCACTTCCATATAAAACATATTCATTATTATTAAATATCCATGTATGTAATTTTAAAATATTATTTGTATTTAAAAAATTTAAATTATATTTATTTATATTCTCTATTTGTCCATTTTTTAAAATTTTAATAATTAACATATATAATATATATTTATATATATAGATATATATATATTTTGAATAGTTTATATTATATATATATATATATTATTTTTCCATTTTAGGAAGTACTTCTTTCATTATTTTTTCTTGTATATCAGTTGGTACTTTTTCATCAGTTAAGTATTTCCTAATTAATTCTTCTTGTGTATTTGTATCTTCTAGTTGATTAAATGTCTGTTTAAATGTTTCCCATATGGTTCTATCTGGCACCTGCGACATATTTTCAAAGATTTTTAATAATGCTTCTTTATCTTTTAATTGTCTATCTTTCGTTTTATTTTCATGTTCAAAGGCTTCTAATTTTTGTAATGCTTCTTTTAATTTTTCTTCGTTTGAATTAGTTTGTTGGCTTAACATACATGTATTATTTTGTGATTTTAAACTTCTAATTTGTTTTTTTAAATCATCTTTTTCTTGTTTTAAATCATCTTTTTCTTGTTTTAAATCATCTTTTTCTTTGGTTAATTTGTCTTCTTTATCTTTTAAATCATCTTTTTCTTTTTTTAAATCATCTTTTTCTTGTTTTAAATCATCTTTTTCTTTGGTTAATTTGTCTTCTTTATCTTTTAAATCATTTTTTTCTTGTTCGTTAATTTCATTATTTTTTTGTAATTCTTTTTTTAAATTATTTATTTCTTCGGTTAATTGTTTTTTATCAGATGCTAATTGTTCTGTATTTTTTAAGACAATTTCTTTCTCACTATTTACTGTATTACATTCATCTTCTTTTTCTTTTAAAGTTTGTTTATTTGTTTTTTCTAATGTGTTATTTATAATATTTAACTCTTCAATTTTGTGTTTTAAATTATCTATCTCTTGTAATGTTTTACTATTATTCATAGATAATTCATTATTTATATCTTTTAAATTCTTTAATTGTTCTTCATTTTCATTACATGTGCCTGCTTTTTTTTCTAATTTTGTTGTTAATGCTTCAATTTTTTTTTCATTTGTTTCTTTAAGTTCTTTAAGTTCTTTACATTCTTTTTCTTGTGTTATATATTTGTTTTTTATTTCAGTTAATTCGCTTTCGTTTTCATTATTTTTTTGTGTAATTTTATCACATGTTTCTACTTTTTCATCTAATTTTGTTGTTAATACTTTAATTTCTTTTTCTTTAAGTTCTTTAAGTTCTTCAATTTCTTTTTGTTTTTCTTTAAGTTCTTCAATTTCTTTTTCATTGTTTTCTTTAAGTTTTTTAAGTTCTTTACATTCTTCTTCTTGTGTTTTACATTTTATTGTAAGTTGTTTACATTTTATTTCATTTAATTGTAACTCTAAAAGCTCTTTTTCTTTATCATTTAATTCACCGTCAGTAATTAAGTTTATTTGTTCTTGTAGTCTATCTAATTCTTGTTGATGATTAGTGGTGTTTTCCTCACATTCATTTTTATAGTTAGTAAGTTCTTGTAATTCTTCTTTTAAATTTTTTATTTCTTTGGTTAATTGTTCTTTATCAGATGCTAATTGTTCTTTATCTTTTAAGACAATTTCTTTCTCACTATTTACTGTATTACATTCATTAATTTTTTCTTTTAATTCTTTATTTTTCTTTTCTGTTTCTAGATCTTTTAATTTTAGTTGATTTTGAAGATGTTCATATTCATTTAGTTTATTTTCATATTCATTTAGTTTATTTTCATAATCTTGTAAAGTATCTTTAAGTTTTTCAAGCTCCCGCTGTTTATTTTCATATTGCTCAGCACAGTCTTTAAATTTCTCATAATAAGTATCATAAAATTGAGATTCCATAAAACATTTATCTGTAGAATTTGCTAAAGTGAATATAAAATCATTTGCTAATCTGTGAGAATTATGTTCAAAAACAGTTTGAAGAAATAATTTATCTACTTCGGACCTAGTTTTAACAGTATCACCACCATCAGTATCACCACCATCAGTATCACCACCATATTGAATTATTCTACCATTTTTAATTAAATTATATGACATAAGTGCTGTTTGTATAACTAATTGTAAGTCTATAATTGATTTATCTTCAATTTGTTTTGTTTGATTATTTTTAAATAAATCAAAAACTTTAACAAATGCTTTTTTAAATTCCTTTATTTTATCTTTTATAATTTGATATATTGTTTTATAATCTTCTTCTACAGAAGTAATGTGTGATCTTAATTCTTCAATTATTTTACCATATCGTTTAATTTTAGCTTCATTATTTGTTTTTTCATATTCATATTGAGCTTGTTTTTCTATTAATTCTATAATTTCTAATTGTAATTTTGAATTTTGTTCTTCTATATTTCTAAATAGAGGTTCTACATCATTAACTCCTTCTGTAAGGCTGTTAATTTTTTCATTAGATTCTTTATCTAAATCTTCAAATTTAGATTTTAAAACATCGTATTCTTTAACTAATTTTTCATATTCATTCTGCGTTGTGCTCAATTTATCAAACACTTTCGAAGTTTCATCGTTCAATTTTTTATGTTTCTTTAACCAAAAATGTGCTTTTGATTTAAAATAAGTTAATAAAAATAGATTTGTAATAGGATTAATTTTATGATTACAGTTTAATGCTTCTTTTACTAATTTAATAGCTTTATCTGGAGTAGTTGATTGTTTTATTTTCTGTAATAAATCTAATACTGAATCACCAGAAATTGATTTTTTAGGGATTGATAAACCACCTAATATTCTTCCTTTTTCTAATTTACTTTTTATTACTACTAGAGGTAATATACGATGTTGTAAATTATGAACATTAAAAGAGTTTACTCTTTGCAAAGCATTTCCTATTGCTGATGCTTTATACATACATTCTAAAGAATTATATGATAAACATAAAATTTTTTTATCTGCTTTTAAATCTTTTAAATCTTCTTTTGTAGTATAATTATATAATGATTGAAATAATTTTAATATACTACTTAGAATATTATTAAAAAATCTAAATTGTAATAAAAAATATGTTGCAGTGCATATTTTTAATATTTTTACAATATTTAAATCTTCAATAGTTAATTTATTTTTATAAGATATAATTTCATCTATTGTTATACATTTATCTAAAGAAAATTTTTCATCTTTAAAATTAATAAATTTAGTAAAATCTTCGTCTTCAATTTCTTTAAAATATGATAGAAATTTTTTTTTATCTGAATCATCAAGTGTTAAATATCCATTATTTTCTTTATCATTAAAAAAATAATATAAATTTTCAATATATTTTTGTAATTCTTTATTATCTGATTCATTAAGTTTTAAATGTTCATTATTTTCTTTATCATTAAAAGTATTATTAAATAGTCTAATAAATTCATCTTTAGATGAATTTATTGTGTCTTTAGAAGAAATAAATTTTAAAAGTTTAAAATAAGTCTCAAGAAATGTTTTATTTAATGCAAAATTATATTTTATTGGAATATATTTTTTTTCTTTTGAAGAAACTATAGTACTTATAGAACTTTTATCAGATATAGGTAAAATATGTGTTGATGTTATAGATAAAGGTAAAGGATATGTAGATGTTTGTCCAGATGTATAAAGTCTAAAATTATCATTTTTAGTGTCCAAAACATATTGAATATCAGGATTTTTTGATATAGTAGTCTTTAATTCACTTTCTTTTTTATATCCATAATATGTATCCCAAGCTAAATTGTGAATCATATGTATAATAGAGAAGTTTTTATCAGAAAAATTATTATATATTAAACGATAATCAATTTCTAAATCACAATCATATTCTGTAAATAATTTTGTAATAGTTTCCTTATTTATAAAATAAGCATTTTTAGTCTTATCATATTCATTATAATTAGTATAAATATTATATGGATCATATTCATAATCTAATAGCATAATATTAAGAATATTAAACATATTATGGCTATTATTAATTGCATCAGGACTAATAGTCTGAGGTGATTTAGATTTTCTATTTAAATTATATAAAATTGGTACATGTTCAGTTAAAAACTGATATGTGAATTTATTATTATCATCATTTATATTAAAATAAAATTTATCATTTATTTTATCTAATCCTTCAACTTTTTTTTCTAAACTTTCAAAAAAATTAGATTCGTTTTCACTTATATCAAGATTTTTTATTTTGTCAAAAAACTCATCATGAGAATCTACTTTAAAACAAATATCATAATTTTCTAAATGTATATATTCTATAACACAATTATATAATATTAATAAAGAATTAAATATATTATCCATTTTAAATTTATCTTTATCAAAAATTGTAGTAAAAATTTCAAAAATGTTTGTAATAGAGTCCATTATTTCTATTTTATCAGAATAATAATATAATGTTAAATTTTCTTTTATAAGTTTTTCATTAAGAGTATTATCTTCTTTAAATTTAGCTAAATATTTTAAAGGAAATAACTTTAACATATTTTTAGATAATTGTGTAAAATTTCCTTTAAAAATATCATTATCAATACCATATTCTGGATTATTGTCATAATCTAAAACTTCTTTTATTTTAAATAAAGAATTTATAATTTCTTTTGATTCAATCTGGTCTGTATTCTTATTAAACCAATCAAAATTAAATCTTTTATCTAATTTATTGTTTTTTAATTTTTTCAAAAAATCTAATAAATCAGATTGTGGGTTATTATCAGTTTCTATAGAATCAAAAACAATTATTAATATAAATAAAGAGAATAATTTATTAATATTAATATTTTCTTTTTTATTTAAAAATATATTACATACAGATTGGAAACATGTATTTAAAATATCATAAAAATGATGTGAGTCCGGTATATTGCCTCTGACAAAATTACTAGTATCATCACCAAAAACTCTAGTTTTATCAACAGCATTACCAGCTAGTTCCACAGTAGTATCAGTTAAATCCGTAGCTAGATTCTTAGTAGCACCAACAACTTCTTCAAATATATTCATCCCACCAGATAATTTATTTTTATTTTTAATATTATTTAATATATTAATTCTATTTTGTGTACTTTTATTATTATTTTTAATATTATTTAATATATTAATTCTATATTGTGTATTTTTTGTAGTATTTTTCATATTATTTAATATATTAATTCTATTTAATTTATTAGAATTAGTATTAATATCATTATAATTATTTTTATAAGACATATATATATATATATAATTATAATTTAATTTAAAAAAAAAATATATAAATTAAAATTTTAATTTAGAAAATAATTTAAAAATATCATTATTAAAATTAAAATGTGAGCCATTTGTAATATAATTATTAATATTTTTAGGAATAGTATTAGATTTATGTAATAATTGAATAATAATATTTTTAAATGAAATATCTTTACATAAATGAAGTTTATTTTTAATAAATGATTCACCTTCATTAAATGTATCATTATTATTAAAAGAATTATTAATCCAAAAAGATTTATAAAATGTAAGTGTAGCTTCAGAAACTTTTTTTTCTAAAGGAGAAAATATAGAAGTAGAATTAATAATACTTGTATTATTATAAATATGAAAACATCCAATAGTAGAACAAAAAATACATTGTTTATTAGAATTTAATAAATAATTAATTCTGTATAATAATGAATCAGGAGGATAATAATCATCATCATCCATAAATGCAATAATATCATATTGTGAAAGTTTAATAGCTTGATTTCTTTTCCAAGCAATAGTATTTTTATTATTATATTTATAATATTTAATATTGGATGAATTAGGTAAAAGATGTGATATATTTAAATTACCATCATCAATAATAATAATTTCTAATTTATTTTTAGGATATGTAATATTATTAAAATGATGAAGAAATAAATCTATAAATGAAGGTCTATTATATGTTAATATACAAATAGAAACATTAGGTAAATTATTTGTATTTAATATATTAGAAGGAATTTTAATTGAAGAAATATTTTTAAAAAATAACATAAAAGATTTATGAAATATATTAGAATTAATATTAAAAAAATCAATAAAATATAATTTAAAATTATTAAAAAAATTTAATTCATAAAATTTTTTATGAAAAATAATAATATAATTATATAAATTTAATTGTGAAATCCAATTATAATTAAAAGTTTGAGGAATATATATAAAAATATTATTAGAAGATTTATCTAATAATAAATTATTAATATAACCATAAAAAATATTAAAATTTGAATAAGAAGCATCATAATCTAAATAATGATATATATTTTTATTAAAATTACCAGAATTATATTTGATAAAAAATGCGTTATAAATTTTATCAATATCTTTAATAAAATTTAAATTATTAATATCTGTAATAAAATTAATAATCATTTATAAATATAAAAAAATAATTATAAATATATTTATATAAATATAATTTATGTAGAAGTTTCAATAGTATTTTCAATAGATTCTTCTAAAGATATAATATCAATAGAAATTTGATTATAGCCAGTTCCAATATGTTTTTCCATATATAATTGATATATTTGATCATCATCTTCAAATAATTTATTTTTTAAACAATCAATTAAAACTTTAGCATAATTATCAACATCTCTTTTTCGTTTATCTTTAAAATGTAAAATTAATTTTAAATAAATTTTACCTTTAATTTTTTTATAATTATTTAAATATACATCTATTTCTTTTTTAAATTCTCGTCCATCTTTAGAAATTAAAACTCTACCTTGCCAACTTCTATAATATTTATTAACACTACAAGCCATAATAGGTATTATTATCATAATAATAATTAAAAATATTAATTTAGTTTTTAATATGTTATATATATATATATATTTATTATGAATGAAAAAAATATTTTATTTTTAATAATTATATTTTTGATAATTATATATTTTTTATATGATTGTGGATGTAAAATAGAATCAAATTCTATATTAAAAATATATGAATGTTATTGTAGAAATTTTGTATTTTTATTAAATAATAAAATAATAATTTGTATATTTTTAATTTGTATAGTATATTTTTTTATATATAAATCTAAATGTAAAATAAAAAAAACATATAAAAAAAAAGTGAAAGGTGGAGAAGAAATAATTATATGTAATACTCCTGAAATGATTACATCTACAAATGTAGATGAAAATAGTATAGTAGTTTATTATGCAGGAAAAATATATAATATAAAAAAAACAGAATTAACAGATAATCAAGAAAAATATTTTACATATTTACAAACATTATTAAAAGAAGGATATGAATTAGATATAAATGATAAAAAATATAAAATAAAAAATTATGCTGATTTAACAAAATTTTTTAATTATTATGATTTATATAAAAAAGAAGGTAAAAATATAGATAAATTAAAACAATTATATGAATCAAAATCAGAAATAATAACATTATTAAATGATAATTTAAAAAAAAGTGATATAATTTGTTTAAATAATTTAAAAATCTAATTTGTATAATGGCTTTTTAAAATTGTTTCATATTCATTAAGTTCTTTATTTAATTGTAAAACACTATATTCTAAATTTTTATTTTCTAATTGTGTTTTTGATAATTCTTTAGAAATATTACTAAAATTATCTTGTAATATATTTAATTGTGTATTTTTATTATATAAAATTTTTCTAATATTATTAATATCATTTGTTAATTTTATATTAGCATTTTTAATATTATCAATTTGTTTTTTTAAGATTATATTTTCATCTTGTAAATTAAATGAATTATTAGTATTAATTATAATTGTATCATTATCAATTTCATTTGTTGTAATTTGATTATTCATAAATATATTTCTATGTAATTAATATATATAATAAAATCAATTTTAATATTTAAAATTAATTTATTAATAATTAATTTGTTTTGATTTAAATGTTCTATTTTCTATATTATTAGGACTATTTATTATTTCATTAATATGATTTATATTAGATAAATTATTAGTATTTACATTAATATTTTTATTTTTTTTTGATTTTTTCTTTTTTGATTTTTTCTTTTTTGAGTTTTTCTTTTGTGATTTTTTCTTTTGTGATTTTTTCTTTTGTGATTTTTTTTTTTGTGATTTTTTCTTTTGTGATTTTTTCTTTTGTG
>Ga0233401_1000506_pt1 | contig 15113 bp, 14 predicted proteins | sample 49DmetaG_FD_190067 | JGI IMG/M metagenome (GOLD analysis project Ga0233401, IMG submission 190067) | Seawater microbial communities from Monterey Bay, California, United States - 49D | ecosystem: Environmental > Aquatic > Marine > Coastal | place: USA: California | collected 2016-10-03
TATTTAAAAAATGCTAAAAATATAATTATAATTAATATAATTAATAATATAAATATAATAATAATAAATATTTTATCTATTATATTAATATTATTATTAGTTTGATTATGATTTTCTATTATATAATCATTATTATTAATAGTATCAGTATTTAAATTATTAATAGTATCAGTATTTATATAATTATTATCAATATTATTATCAGTATCTTTATTATAATCATTAATATTATCAATATTAATATTATTAATTATATTATTTAATCGTTCTTGTTCTAATAATTTCCATAAATGTTGTTGTTCTAATATATTTCTTTGATTTTCTAAATTTTGTTTTTTAATATCTAATTTAGAAATCATATATTATATATATATATATTAATTTTTTTTCCAAGATTCTTCAAAATATTTCCAACAAACAGTAAATAAAATACCTTGTAATCCATTAGTAAAAATTCTAGTTTTTAAACCTCTACCAAATAATCCAATAATTCCATCTGTATTAATAATTTTTTTAACAGTATTTGAATAAGTAATATTTGTTTTATTAGTTTGTTTAACAGTTTTAATAACTCTAAGAGAATTAGAACAACAATCAGAAATAACAGCAGAATTAAATCCAATAAATGCATTTCTGAATAATTTTTTATATGTTTCATCATATTTAGGCAATTGTTGATTTAATATATTATAAGTTAAAAACCAAGGATAATGTCCAACAAAAGTAGCAGACATAGAAGCTAAAGTTCCATGATATAAAATAGAAGGATTATGTGTTTTGATTTTATTTTTTAATAATTTTAATCCATTTTTACCTTCAACTTGTAAAGTAGTTTTAATAGCATCAATAGGCATTAAAGAAGCTCTCCATGAAGCAGCCGCAAATGAACCAAAAAGAGTTTGTATACTAATTGGTATAGTAGATTTTTCTAATAAACTTAATATATATGCATTTGATGCTGTATCTCCAAAACGAGAAAGTGGTCCAATAGCAATTGCAGCTGAATATCCTCTATAAAATCTAGATATACCTCCATCTAAATATAATTTATTCATTGATAATTTAAAATTACCACCATATCGATATTGATAATTCATTGTAGTTCTAAGCCACATAAGACTAGTAATTTGAATAATCATAGCTGAAGATCCAGCTAATCCTCCACCTATAGCTTTATTATATGCTTTAGTAAATATATCATTATTTTTTTTTTCTTCCATATAATTAAAATTTATTTTTTTATTTTATATTAATTATATTTTTCTTCATATTGTTTTTTATACATTTTTTTTAAATATTTTTTATAATTATTAACTTTATTTTTATGTTCTTTACGTAATTGTAAACCATAATTTAGAAATTGTTTTTGTATATGTTCATTTTCTTTTTTTATATTTTCTTGTATTATATTATATTTTCTATCAAATTCTTTTTTTTGTTGAGGAGTTTTAGCATTTTTAGCTAAATTTTCTATTTTATCATTAAGTATCTCTCTTTGTTTTAAAATTTTATGACCTAGTTCCCGTTCATATTGTGAGAATTTTCTTTGCATTTCTTTTTCTAAATCATGTTTCATAGATTTAATTTCATATTTAATAGCAGTATCTCCATATATTTTAAAATTATTTTTTTCTAAATTTTTAATTTGATTTATATTAGAAGAATTAACTATAGGTTTATCTGCTAAAAAAGATAATTTTTGACCCCATCCAGCTGTAGAATCTGTTCTAATAATTATAGCACTGGGCCATCCGAATTTATGTTTTATAGTATATGTATCAGGATGTTTAGATTTATGACCGACTATATTATATCCAAATAATTTATATCCATTAGGTATATTAATAAATTTAAAATTATATTTAGAAGGACCAACATAAATTTTTTTAATTTTAGTTTTCCATTTAATATTAATTGATGTATTATTAGATGTATTAGTAGATGTATTATTAGATGTATTAGTAGATGTATTATTAGATGTATTAGTAGATGTATTATTAGATGTATTAGTAGATGTATTAGTAGATATATTAGTTTGTGTTATATTTGATTGATTAATTTGATTATTTTTTCTAAATTCATTTCTGACTTTAATTCTTATAAGTTCATCTTCTATAAGTTTTCTTTTTTCTTCTTCTCTAATTTTAATTCTATATAATTCATCCATTTTAATTTGTTCTAATCTTTTCTTTTTTTCTTGTTCTTTTTTTAATTTTTCTTGTTCTTTTTTAAATTTTTCTTGTTGTTCTTTTATTTTAAGTTCTTTTTCAGTTTGTTTTAATTCTTTTATAGCATCATTTTTAATTTTATTTTTTTTAATTCTATCTTGTTTTAATTTTTGTTGTATAATTTTTTGATTATTTAAATCATTTTGATTAGATTTATTTGTATTAAATACATAATTTAACATAGAACCTCCTTTTAAACATATATTTTTTTTATAAAAATATAAAAATATAATTATTAATATTATAGGAAAAAAAATTAAAGGCATAATATTATATATATATAATATTTATGAATTATATAAAAATGATTAAGAAATAGAAGTAAGAAGAATATTATTACAATAATCATTTAATTTGTGATTATTATAAAATTTTAAAATAACATTTGCAACATAAATATGTGTTTTGATATTTTTACAATATTTATAAGGTATATTAATATTATAAATATTAAATATAGAATAAATAAAAACAAAACTAATATATGGATGTTTTAAATTATTTTCATCAAAAAAAGAACTATATTTTAAAGAATTATTATAATCATTATAATTAATATATTTAATAGTATTATAAAAATAAGTATTAATAATTTTATTTAAAATATCAATACCAAAATTATATGTATATATATAATTAGGATCATTATATATATCAGTAAAATTAATATTCATACTAATATTAAAATTATCAGTATCTATAGTATAATTAATATTATTATTTTTATAATGTGAAATATATAAAGTAGGTAATTTAGTAATATTCCAATCATTACCTAAAAAATTATATACATCATTAAATTCATTTTTAAGTTTATCATAATAAATCATATCATCAGTATAATTTTGATTAGTTTGTGAATTAATATTAATACCATTATATAAATATATATATTTACCGGGAATAATAAAAGTTTTTAAATTTTTATTAAGAGATAATCTAACAAAATATAAAAAAGTAATATAATCATCATATAAAGAACATTGAGAATGAAATAAATCATTTTGAATATAATTAAAAATATTTCTATTTAATAAAAATAATCTAAAAGGAGTACATAATGAATTATTATAAAAATTAGATAATGTAATATGTTGTTTATTCCAAGGATATAATTTATAATCAACATAAGTTTTAGTAGATATATAAAAATTATTATTTAACATAATATCAAAAATATCATATTGAGTGGATTCATTAGAATTTTTAATTTGATTAATATTTTTAAAAGAATCAATAGGAAAATGTGATTGTTTAACTTTAATTTTATCAGTAGATTTTAACATTAAAATATCTAAATGAGAATGTATATTAAAACATTTAGATAATTGATGTAAAGCATATGGATATAAAAAATCATCACCATCTAATAATAACATATAATCAAATTGTTTTCTATTTTTGAATAATTCTATACATGAATTATGTCCCATTCCAGGTTTTCCATTAGATTGAGTTTGTATAATTTCAACATTAAAATTTTTAAATTCAGTAATAACATCATTATAATAATTTTTATTTAAACTATTAACATTAATAATAATATGATAATCTAAATTATGATGTTTTTGATTTAAACAAGATTCATAAGATATTTTTAATAATTTTTCATTAGAAGTAGTTAATATTATTAATAGAAATTTCATAATATAATATATATATATAAATAATAAATTGATTTATAACATATATAAATAATGGAATTATTATTATTACCAAATGAATTATTATATAAAATATTTATAAAATGTGAAAATAATGATTTATTAAAATTAATAAAAACAAATAATGATATAAATAAATTAAAATTAAAAATATATATAATACCTTATGGAATAAAAAATTATTTTTGTGATATGAAAAATATAATTCATTTTGAAAATTTTATAAAAGACAATTATTATACAATAAGATTAAATTCATATAAAAGATGGGCTTTTATAAGAGATTTAAGAGATTCAATAGAAAGATTAAATTATTATCATGAACGACATAATAAATATAAATTATTTAATAAATTTGAAAAAAAATTAATAGTAAATTCAAATTATTATAATATAGATTTAAATGAAAAAAAAGAAAAAAAATTAATAAAAATTCATCCAATATATAGATGTAATTATATATTATATACAAAATTAAAAGAACACCATTTAAATATATTAGCATTAATATATTAAGAAATATTTCTAATATATCTATCATGTTCTATAGTATTACGCATAATTAATCTTTTAACTTTAACTTGTTTAGTTTGTCCGATTCTAACAGCTCTACCAATAGCTTGTTCTTCAATAGATAAAGCATTTTCTTTATTAGTATTTAAAGAATCTAATAAAATAATATTAGAAGCTTCTTGTAAATTTAAACCAGAAGGAGATTTATCAGAAGATATAAATACAACATTTAATGTATTATCTAATTTAAATTTTCTAATTTTAGAATTAACAATATTAATAGAACCATTAATAAAAATATTATTAATTTTATTTTCAGTAAAAACTTTACTAATTAATTTAATAAAATTATCCCATTGACTAAAAATAATAATTTTTTCATTAGTAGTATCAATAATATTTTTAACTAAATTTAATAAAAATTCTAATTTAGTTCCCATAGTAGGTTTATTATTATTATTATTATTATTATTATTTTTAATAATAGATAATTCAGATAAATCAAAATTAGTTCTACACATAGCACATTTAATAGTTTTATTAGTTTTTTTAATTTTATTAATACAATCAACACAATAAATATGTCCACATGGTGTCATAGTTTTTGTTAAATGTGTTAATTCTTCTAAACAAATAGGACAATCTTCTGTTTCATCAATTTTATTTTGTATATTATTAAATATATTAAATTTAGATTTATTAATATTTAATTGTTCAATAATTTCAGTTTTATTAATATTTAATTCTTCAATTTTATCAATAGGGATATTATTTTTATTTAATTTATTATTAATATTATCTAAATTAATTGTTAATTTATTAATTTTTTTAGTATAATATTCAGTCATTTTAGTATGTATTTCATCTAATAATAAAGGTGTATTACCTAAAATAGATAAATGATTTTCAGAAACCATTATATGATTACATAATTCAAATTGTTTATTTTCATCATCTAAAGCACTATCATAAATATTTCTTTCTAATGGATTCATATCAAGAAAAATAGTATCAATAATAGGTTGTGGAATATTAATAGATAAATCATCTTTATTATTTTTAATAAAACAATTTTCATAAAATATATTACAATTATGTTTAAAATCTTTAATATTAAAATAATAATTATATTCAGTAATATCATGAGTTGTAATAAATTGAATAATTCTATTAAAATCTTTTAAATTATTATATGGAGTTCCAGATATAATCCATTTAAATTTAGTATTAATTTTATATAAATAAATTCTAATATCAATACAAGATTTTTTATTAGAATCATTAATAAATTCATGTCCTTCATCTAAAATTAATCTTGTCCAATTAAAATTATGTAATAATTTATCTTCATTAGGATTATCATAACAATAATTAATATAATTTTTATTAATAATAAAATTATAACTAATAATAATTAAATCATATTTATAATAATCTTGAGAAGAAATTTTTTTAAATTGTGTAATATTACTAATTAATTTATATTTTAAATCATATATTAATAAAATTTCATCAATCCATTGTTTACATAATCTAGTTGGACATATTAATAATGTAACATTATTTATATTAATATTTTCAGATATTAAACCAATCATACTAGTAGTTTTACCTAATCCAATATTATCACATAATACACCACCATTAATTTTAAAAGTAATATTATCTAAATTATCTTCATTAATAATATTGCCATATCTGGAAATAATTAATCGTGTATCAATTTCATTAATATCATATATATAATTATATATACTATCTAATTTAGATAATATAACATTATTATTATTATTTAATATATTTGTTTCACATAAAGACATTTTATGTATATTATTAATTTGATAATCATATAATAATCTTTTATATTGTTTTTTTAATGAAAAATTATTATTAATTAAATTAAATTTTTTTAATTTATCATAAGTAATATAATATTGAAATTTATGTTGATTATCTTCAATAATTTTATATAAAAATCTAGGTAATGTAGGTTGTAAATATAATGATAATAAGAATTGTTTTTCAATAAAAATATATATTTTCATAATATGTGAATTATAAATCATATTAGTAAATATTAATTTTAATTTAATATTATTTAAATAAACAGAATTATTTAATAAATCTTCTATACCAAACATCATATTACTTTTTTTATAAAAAGTAGCAATTTTATAAGATTCTTCATCTTCTTTATTAAATTTACCAAATATAGAAATATTACTATATTGATAAGAACTATCAGATGTATTTTCTAAATAAATAAAATCATAATTATATATATCTAAATTAGTTCCAATTTTCATTTCTATTTCATTAAAAAGAATATAATTATTATCTAAATTATCATTAATTGCTAGGAAAGTATTAGCCATTAAATATTAATAAAATATAATCAATTTTGTTTTAAATATTATATGTATAATATAATCAGTTTATAAATAAAAATTGATTTTAAAATGATTTAAACTAAAATTAATACTAAATTTAAATCAAATATGGAAATTGAAACAGAACCATTTTCACTTAAAATTAGTGATATTAATATTAATAATTGCCCTTCTTGTAGTTCAAAATTAATAAAAAAAGAATACACGAGAAAAGAAAAAATAAAGACTTGTTTAAAGTGTAATTGGTCTGAATGTGGATGGTGTAGATATTCTGATAGACCATTTGCGAGTTTTTCTTCATCTCTTAATAACCATTATCCTGATGGTTGTTATTGTGAACCATATCCTTCTAATTTAAATTGTGAATGTGAATTCAAAAATATACAAGTTTATAAAATAACTTGTAACAATTGTAGAATTCCCAAATGCAAAGACTGTAAAATGAATATTATTAATACGGATTATAAACCATTATATGAAAATGAAAGTATTAGTATAATAAATACAGGATGTTTGGTATGCACACATGGCTCTTACGAACCTGATGATTTTAAAAATTTATGTAGGTCTTGTAATTATGAATTAAATAAAGGTGATTTTAACTCCAAATTTATATGTAATGAATGTTCCTCAAAACGAAGAAAATATAAAACAAAATTTATTGAAACTAATCCAGATTTATCTGATGATAAAAATAAATATAAGTTAGATGAAACTGATCCATATGAGTTGAAATGGATTCATGAATCTACTACTAATAATTGTTTTCGTTGTAATAGTAATATAAAATGTTTGGTAGTTAATAAAGATCAATATAAATATTGTTCTGACTGTGACCCTTCTACTAGTTTTGTTGAATATAAATGGACTGATAATAATTGGAAAATAAGATTAGTCAAAATATTATTAAATAATAATAAACATAAATGGGTCACACCTGATAATAGTAATTATGATGAAAATTATGTTTGTGGGTGTGAAAAATGTAAAAATGATCAAATTAAAAGCAATAATAATAAAAACACAATATTTGAAAAACTAAATATATATGTAGATGATACAAATTTAATTAATGATATTATTACAGAAATGTTTAATATAAAAAAATCATTGAAAGTTAATATTAAAAATATTAAGGAGGAATGGGATATGAAATGTACTGATAATATAGATGATAATATTAAAACAATTGTCAAAATTTATAAAGAAAAAATATTATATGAATATTCCTCTGATGAAGATTAATTTAGTCTGCGTTTTAAATGTTCAAAAATGTAAATATTATATATATAATATAATCAGTTTAAAAAGAATTTTTTAATAAATTAATAGATTAATGAATAATGATAATATAAAAGATAATGAAAAAAAAATATATGAAATTTATTTTAATGATTTATTAAATCCTATAATAGATGAAAATAATAATAAATATATAAAAAAAAATATATTAATAGAATTTATAAATAATAAAGGAATAAATATAAATAATAAAAGATTTGAAAATAAAATAATAAATTTAAATGAAAAAATATATTTAGAAGATTTTATAAATGTAATAAATACAAATACATATTTATTTAAAAAAATATTTGAAAATGATTTAATAATATCTGATTGGAATAATTTTACAAATAATATAAAAATAATATATGAAAAAACTAAATATTATAATGAAGGTAATATAGCAAATTATATACCACAATTAGCAAATATAGATGAAAAATTATATAGTATATCAATATGTAGTATAGATGGTCAAATATATAATATAGGTGATTATAATACAGATTTTTGTGTTCAATCTTGTAGTAAACCTATAACATATTTAATAGCATGTGATTTAAATAATAGTGATTATATACATAATTTTGTAGGTACAGAACCAAGTGGTAGAAATTTTAATGAATTATGTTTAAATAATGATAATATACCTCATAATCCTTTAATAAATAGTGGAGCAATAATGTGTGCTTCTTTAATAAATTATGAAGACACATTAGCAAATAGATTTGATAATATTATAAAATATTGGTCTAAATTAGCAGGTAATACAAAAATAAAATTTAGTACATCAGTCTATTTATCAGAAAGAACAACAGCTGATAGAAATAATTGTTTAGCATATATGATGCAAGAAAAAAAATCATTTAGTAAAGGTATAAATAAAAAATATGAAAGAAAATGGGATTCAAATGATTTAACAAATACATTAGATTTTTATTTTCAATGTTGTTCTATAGAAATAAATTGTACTCAAGCATCTGTAATAGCAAGTACATTAGCAAATGGTGGAATATGTCCTATTTCAAATGAAAGAGTATTTTCTAATGAAAATGTGAAAAATGCTTTATCATTAATGTCTTCTTGTGGAATGTATGATTATTCAGGTCAATGGGCTTATAAAATAGGTATTCCATCAAAAAGTGGTGTATCAGGTATTATAATAAGTATTATACCAGAAATAATGGGTATAGCAACATTTAGTCCAAAATTAGATGAATTAGGAAATAGTTCAAAAGGAATTTTATTTTTTGAAGAATTAAGTAAAATATATTCTTTTCATATTTATGATAATATTATAACTGAAAAATATAAATTAATATTATCAAAAAAATCAATTTATGATGATCAATATAATATACATTCTTTATTAACAGCATCAAGTATAGGTGATATAAATACAATAATAATATTATATTCAAAAGGTACTGATTTAAATAGTTCAGATTATGATAAAAGAACAGCATTACATTTAGCATGTAGTGAAGGACATATAAATGTAATAAATTATTTACTTAATAAAAATGTAAATACAGATATTTTAGATAGATGGAATAATAGTCCATTAGATGATTTAAATACATTTAAAAAAACTCTTGATATAAATAAATTATCATTATATAATGATATAACTAATATATTAAGTAAAAATATTATATAAAAAAATATATTTTATAAAATAATATAAATTAAAATAATTTAATATAAATTTAATTAAGTATCATTATTAGTTTGTTCATATTTTTTTTTTACAATATTTTTTGCATAATTCATTTGTTTTGAAATTTCCCGCATAACTTTAGAAGCTTTATATGCTGGAGCCCAAATATTAATTTTATTTGTTTCTTTATCATGAAAAATATATGGAATATTATTTTGTTCTGTAATACGACAAAAATGACATCCTTTAGCACCAATAGTAATTTTCATAACTTCTTCAGAAGGATCTCCATTCATTTGGAAAACATCAGTATTAATAAATGGAGGTTTATGATTAGGACTATTATAATCATATTTAGGTTCTTCACATGAAGAATCAAATGTGTTTGGATATGTGTTTTGCATGGTTATATTATAAAAATAAAAAATCAATTTTAAATAATTTAAATTATTTTATATATAATATAATGAATGAAAATTTATATATAAAGAATTTAAATAATGATACAGAAATTTTAACTATTGATAAAAATAAAATATTTAATTTTATTAAAATAAATAATAAAAAAAATATATATAATTTTAATATAAAAAATTTAAAAAATATATATAAAAATTTATTTGAATATAATAAAAATAATATAAAATTTAATTTATTATTTGCTTCAAAAAATAGTAATAGTTCATTATTATTTAATATAATAATAAATGATAATAATAAATATTATATATTAAAAAAATTAAAATCAGAAAAATTAAAAAAAGAATTAATAAATAAAAAAGATATAAATAAAATAGATTTTTTAAAAAATAAATCATATATATTTTATTTTTCATATAAAAATAAAAATTTATGTGAAATAAAATTAAAAGATAAAAAATATCATTTAAAACATTATATAAAAATACCTCAAATAAGAACAGATATAAAAGAAAAAAATACATTAAATTGTAAATTAAATAATAATATAATTCATCCTATACATGAACATATATTAGATTGTAATTCAATTAAATTAAAAGAAAATAATGGATTAAAACATTTAAAAAAATGTAGTATTTTAAATCATAAATATTTAATAAAACCAATACCATCACAAAAAAAAATAATAAAAAATATGATAGAAAAAAAATTATTAATAACAGCAGGAAAAATAGAAAATAAATTAAATGAATCAGAAAACGAAATTAATAAACGTATAGAAAATAAAGAAATAAAAAATAAAACATCAGAATTAAAAAGTATAGTGGATGATAGTTATAAAGTAATATTAGCAGATACTGTTAATGAATTTTCATCATATTTAAAAGAAAATAATATAAATGATAAAACTCATGATGTAGAAAATTTAAGAAGAGCTTATTGGAATATATTAGAAGAAATAAAAGAAAAAAATGCAGAATATAAAATTATAAAAGAATTTCAAATATGTAAAGATGAACCAGTTAGAACTTATTGTAAAGTAAAAAATTTAATATCTTGTCAAAATATATGTAATGATAATCATGAATGTCGTTTTGTATCATATAGTAATAAAAATAAAATATGTAAATTATATGATAAATGTTTATTAAAACAAAATCATAATTATGATACATATATAAAACGTTCAAATTTACGTGATAAAGGATATAATATATGGAATAAAATATTATTATCAAGAAATCCTATAATACCAAGTCGTCCATTTATATATGAAGTTATATTAGTATTTTTTAATATAATAATTATTATAGCAAGTGTAAGTATATTAAGTCGTATGATAATAGCTGTTATTAAATTTATATATTGTTTTATATATCCAGAAATATGTGAAGCTCCTACAGAAGTTATATTTGGAAATGATTCAAATGAAAAATATATTTAAAAATGATTTATTTAAACATATATTTAATTATAATAATTATGTTAAAATCATCTAAAGATTTATTTATTAATTCTACATTACCATATGATTCATTTAAAATTATAGAAACAAATACTGATGGTTCTTGTTGTTATAATAGTATTTATAAATTATTATTATTAAATAATAAAATTAATAATAAAATAACTACAAAACATATACAAAATAATGCAGTTAAATGGTTAGAAGAAAATAGAAATTTATATTTAAATAATTTTAATATGACAGTTGAAGAATATGTTTTATTTAATCATAATTTAGATTCATTCGAACAATATTTAAAATATTATAAAATTTATAGTGGAAATAATAAAAATATATTAATTGATAGATATGGAGGAATACCTGAAATTATTGCTTTAAGTAATATTTATAATATAAATATTAATATTTATACAGGAAAAACATATAGAAAACATAAAATTATTAAAGGTGCTATTATTAATAATAAACCTCGTAAAGATTTACGATTTCAATTATTATTAAATATTACACCATTATATAAAAGTAATAATATTAATGAATATAATATATTTTATTATGAAACAAAAAATTATAAACATTTTTATGCATTAGATATAATATAATATATATAAATAAATAAAATTATTTAATAATTAATGTTATTAAATATTGATATAATTAATTTTAAATTATCAAAATATATATCATATAAACATTTATTTTATCTTTATATGAGTTGTAAATATATTTATAATAATAAATTAAATAATATTGAATTAGAAAATATATATTATACACCTAAAAATAATATTGAATTAAAAGAAGCAGTTAAATATTATTTATCAAAATATAAAAATAATTTAAATATAGATATTAAATATAATATAAATCATAAAAATATTAATAATATAAATAGATGGAATACAAAATATATAACAAATATGTGTAATTTATTTCAATCAAATGAAATGTTTAATGAAAATATTAATGATTGGATAGTATCAAATGTTACAGATATGTCTAGTATGTTTTATAGATGTTTATCATTTAATCAATATTTAAATGATTGGAATACAAGTAATGTTATTCATATGAAAGGTATGTTTTCATATGCAATAGATTTTAATCAAGAATTAAATAATTGGAATACTTCAAAAGTTAAATATATGAATGGTATGTTTTTTCACGCTCATCGTTTTAATCAAAATTTAAATAAATGGGATGTATCAAATGTTATTAATATGTTTGGTATGTTTTATAATTGTACTATATTTAATAAAGATATTAGTATATGGAATGTTTCTAATGTTACTAATATGAGTAGAATGTTTTCTTATGCATTAAAATTTAATCAAAATTTAAATAAATGGAATATAAATAATATTATATATATGAATAGTATGTTTCATAGAGCTGATAATTTTAAATATATTTTATATTGGGATACTTCCAATATTCTTTATATGAATAATATGGAAAATATATTAATAAATAAAAATACTATAAATTGATTATTATTATTTATATATAAATATATGTTATTAAATTTACCTATTGAATTATTACGCAAAATATTTTTAAAATCAGAAAAATTATATTTAATAACTATTACTAATAAATATATTTATAATATGAAATTAATTTTATATTTAATACCTTATAAAATTAGAAAAGATTTTGGATATGAAAATATAGATTTATTATATTTACAAAAAGATTTAATTTATTATTATAATAATAAATATAAAAATGAATATATAAGAGATTTACAAAATTCATTTAATTCATTAAATTTTTATTATAAAAGATATAATAATTATATAATTACAAATAGATTTAAAAAAATATTAGGAATACATTCTTATTATAATTGTGATTTAAATCAAAAAAAACAATTAAGAACAATTAAAATTCATCCAGTATATAGATGTAGTTATTTTATGTATAAAATGTTAAAAAAAAAACATTTAAATATATTAGCATTAATTTATTAATATAAATTGATTATTTTTTTTTTTTATTAATTATAATGTTATTAAATTTACCAATAGAATTATTACACAATATATTTATAAAATCAGATAAATTATATTTAATAACTATTACTAATAAATATATATATAATATGAAATTAAATTTATATTTAATACCATATATTATTAAAAATACATTATATTATAATATAAAATTAAAAAATTTAAAAAATATTATTAAAACAGATTATGAAAATAATATATTTGATTATATTAAAGATTTATCAGTAACAATTAATCATTTAGATATAAATTATAAAAGACATAATAAATATAAATTAGTTAATAGATTTATTAGACAAAAAACTGTTATCACACAATATAAAGTTAATTTTGAAGAAAAAAAAAATATATTAATAAGACCACTTCATCCGGTATATAGATGTACTTCAGCATTATATTTAATAATGAAAAAAAAACACTTAAATATATTAGCATTAATATATTGAATTTGTTATAATATATATTAAAAATACTATTTTTTAATCAAAATTAATATTGTTATTATTGTTGATCCTCCCAGTGCTATTGCTGTTCGTAAATATCTGCATATTTAAATAATATTTCTCTTATTTTTTCATCACTAAATTTATTTATTTCTGCTTTAGTTATATTATTATACATTTTATTGAACCAATGCAAAAAATCGTCCCAAAAATCTGTCTTACAATTTTCATTCGTTTTTATATATCTTCTCAATGATGTAGCAAACCCCCCACAATCTTTATTATCATTTAGATTTAAAGATTCTTTTAATTTATTATTAAAAACACCATGTTCTTTACATAAAAAATTATCATTCTTTGAATTAAAAAATCCCATTAATTTTGTTCTTAAATTTTCGTTTAATCCACACTCAAATTCTTCTTTGTTCGATTTTTTATATTTATCATCTTGTATAATTTTTTTTATTTCTGCTTCTCTCTCACATATAGAATTCGAGTTCATTAATTCTATTTTCATATTATATTTATCAATCATTCTCTGTTTTTTTTCTAGTGCGAATTCTTTATGAGCCTCTTTGTTTGCTATCGTTTCTTCTTCCCTTTTTCTTGTATTTGCATTATATCTATCTAATGTTTCTTGAGAACATACATATGACCTATTAGGAGTTTTACTTGCACTTATTGAGGACTTGATTAAAAAAGGAGAACGAGACTGGATTAAAGAAGGAGAACGAGACTGAGTTGAAGGAGAACGAGAATGATTTGAAGGAGCAGAACGGGAATGATTTGAGAGAGCAGAACGGGAATCTCCTCCATATAAAGATTTTTTTAATTGTAAATATTTATTTTTATATTTATTATATTTTAATTTATAATTCATTATAATAATATATAATAAATTAAAATTGATTTATTTAAAATATAATTAAAATATAATTAAAATGTTATTTGATTATAATGATATAAATGATATAATTAATAAAAAATTAGATATAAATAATATATTATTATAATGAATTATAAAT
>Ga0233401_1000513_pt1 | contig 14891 bp, 10 predicted proteins | sample 49DmetaG_FD_190067 | JGI IMG/M metagenome (GOLD analysis project Ga0233401, IMG submission 190067) | Seawater microbial communities from Monterey Bay, California, United States - 49D | ecosystem: Environmental > Aquatic > Marine > Coastal | place: USA: California | collected 2016-10-03
TTGGGAAGTTTTTTTAGTTGATAAATTAAACTTCAAGTGGGATGAAGTACACGATATTGCTGAACAATTGGAGCATATTCAATCAGAAAAATTAACAAATGAATTAGATAAATTTTTAAATTTTCCAACAAAAGATCCACATGGAGATCCAATTCCTAATCCAGCAGGGTTCATAAAGTTTACTCCAAAATTAAGACTAAGTGATTTGAATATTGGAGAAACTGGAAAGTTTATAGGGGTAAAAGATTCTTCCTCAACATTTTTAAAATATTTAGATAAAAGAAAAATCTCATTAGGGTCAAACATCAAGGTATTACATCAAGAGAAATTTGATCAATCGTTACATGTTGGATTAGATGAAACTAATTTAACTATCTCTATTAAAACAGCTAGTAATTTATATATAACAAAAATTTAATAATAATGTTTCAAGAAATAATAACATTTTTTCAAAATACAGATCCAGTTTTAGGAGCTTTATATGCTACACTTTTTACTTGGGGCTTGACAGCTTTTGGAGCTTCATTTGTTTTTTTATTTAAATCAATGAATAGAGTTTTTTTGGATGGAATGTTAGGATTTACTGGGGGTGTAATGGTTGCAGCTAGTTTTTGGAGTTTATTAGCTCCAGGAATTGAAATGAGTGAAGGCGAGGGATTTGTAAAAGTTATTCCTGCAGCCGTTGGATTTGCTTTAGGAGCGCTTTTTATTTTTGGATTAGATAAAGTTCTGCCTCACATGCATATTAATTTTAAAGAAGCAGAAGGAATTAAAACACCATGGCATAGAACTACATTGTTGACACTAGCAATAACTTTACATAACATCCCAGAAGGATTAGCTATTGGAGTTCTTTTTGGAGGTGTTGCCGCTGGAATTCCTGAAGCATCAATAACCGGAGCAGTTGTTTTGGCGATTGGTATAGGCATACAAAATTTCCCTGAAGGAATAGCAGTTTCTATGCCATTAAGACGACAAGGCATGAGTAGATGGAAAAGTTTTATGTATGGTCAAGCTTCTGCTGCAGTTGAACCTATAGCTGCAGTAATAGGAGCAGTTGCAGTAACCTTTTTTACTCCAATTCTTCCCTACGCTTTAGCTTTTGCTGCTGGTGCAATGATTTTTGTAGTAGTAGAAGAAGTAATTCCAGAAACTCAACTAGATAAAAATACCGATATAGCTACTCTTGGATTTATTGGTGGATTTATTGTAATGATGGTTTTAGATGTTGCTTTAGGGTAATTGTTCTCAATAACTTTTTCTTTTCTTTTAAAAATGAAATATTTTTTTCTGCTTTTCCCTTTGATCATAAGCGCTCAGTTAACTAATATAAGTGGATTTGTTAAGTCATAATCTGGTAATCTTGGGTATGCAAGTATTAGCCTTTTAAATTCCCAAAATGGAGTTATTGCCAATGATGATGGTTATTTTGAAATTGATATTGATTTGTCAAAACATAATGATCTTCTTATTTCATACATAGGTCATGTGTCAAAAAAAATATCATTAAAAAATAATACTTTAAACTTTAATAATATAATTATTTACTTAGATGAAGACATTAATGGTTTAAACGAAATTGTAGTGACTGGAACACTTAAAGATGAATATGTTACGGAATCTCCTGTTAAGGTAAATGTAATAACTTCAAAAAAAATTAATTCCTTTTTACCCTCTGCTGGAACCAATCTTACAAAAATCATTCAACTATTAAATGGTGCTCAAGAAGTTGTTGCTTGCGGAGTATGTTACACTAGCTCAATTAGTATTAATGGATTGGAAGGACCATATACATCAGTTTTAATGGATGGCATCCCAATGTACGGAAATCTAGCCTCCGTTTATTGTTTAAATGGAATTCCTAATATGATAATAGACAGGCTAGAAATTATTAAAGGACCTAGCAGTACATTATACGGATCTGAAGCCGTTGCAGGTGTAATAAATATAATAACAAAAGATCCTGAAAATCAGCCCTTACTTTCTATAGATATCCAAGGAACTTTTCTCAATGAAAGTTTCATAAATATGGCTTTAACTCCAAAAATTGGAAAAACAATAGGGTATTTTGGAGTTAATTGGGATCGTAAAAACCATTATGATGATTTTAATAATGATGGGTTTGGTGATGATATTAATATAGATAGAATTTCAGTTTTTAATAAATGGGATATTCATAGAAAATCAAATAAACAATTTACAATTTCCTCCAGATATTATTTTGAAGACAGAAGAAATGGAGTTGAAGAATTTTTAAAAAACGATAATTATAAAAATTTAAGAGGCTCTGAAAATATTTATGGCGAAAGTATTTATACTTATAGATTCGAACTATTTGGCAAGTATGAATTTGATTTTGTTAAAGATTTTGAAGTAAATTATTCCTATTCAACTCACAATCAAAATAGCTACTACGGTTCAGATTATTATGTAGCCAATCAAGATATATTTTTCTCACAATTTACTCTTAATAAGAAATATAATAAACACGATTTTTTATATGGATTATCAATAAAAAATAATTTATATGACGACAATACTATTGCAACTGAAAAGGTAGTCAATGGTGATAAAAGAAATAGCTCCTCCAATCAGTTTGTACCTGGTTTGTTAGTTCAAGATAAATTTAAACCCTCTGAGAAAATATCTTTAATCGGGGGATTAAGATTTGATCATTTTAAAGATCATGGTTTAATTTTTGCTCCTAGTTTTCATATTAAATATAATCCAGGAGAATGGCTTGCTTTTAGATTAAATGCTGGTACTGGTTTTAGATTAGTTAATTTATTTACTGAAGATCATGCATTTGTTACTGGGCAAAGAGAAGTTAAAATATTAGAAGAATTACAGCCAGAAAAATCTAAAAGTTTGATTTTAAATACAAATTATATTTATACTGGATTTAATGGTTCAGGGAACTTTGATATAGATTTATTTTATACGTATTTTTCAAATAAAATTATTCCTAATTATGATAATCAAAAGTATATTATTTATCAAAATTTAGAAGGTTATTCATATTCAAAAGGTGTTAGCGGAGCTTGGAATCATTCATTTTTAAATGGAACGGCTTTTACGCTGAATTTTAATCATCAAGTTGTAAAGTACACTGATTATAACAACAATAAAAAGACAATGTTAGAAATGGAGCATTCTCCAAAGTGGACAGCTGGACTAAATATTAAATTTCCTATTAATAGTAGTTGGTTTATTAATACCTCTTCAAATTATGTGGGAATAATGCAATTACCAGAAGTTTTTAATATGGAAATTAATGGACAAATTAGTGAAATTGCAAGACCTGAAAAGAGTAAACCATTTAGCCTTCATAACATAAATATTAATGGGAAATTGGGTAATAAAAATGAAGTGTATTTTGGAGTTCTAAATGTTTTTAATTTTAGACAAAAAGAATCTCCTCTAGTTGCTTACAATGATCCAAACTATAATAAAGGATTTAGTCCCTTTTTTGATACATCTTATGCATATGCTCCAAATCAAGGAACAAAAGTTTTTATTGGATACAAGTTTAATTTAAACAATTAATTTAATCACAACCACAATTTTCACTTCCACAACCCTTTTCAGACTTTTCAAAAAAGAATTTATTAACTAAATAGCCAATTGAGATTAGAATTGCCAGTGCGGTAAGTATTACTTGTATCATTAATTATGAAATAATTTGGTAAACAATAAGAGCACTAAAATAAGCTATTAATGTCATTATTATTAATTGTAATATGGGCCATTTCCAGCTATTGGTTTCTTTTTTCACAACAGCTAAAGTGCTCATACATTGCATAGCAAAAGCATAAAAAATCATTAAAGATATTCCTGAGGCTAGTCCAAATAAAGGCTGTCCATCTTCACGAACTTCATTAGCCATTCTTTCTTTGATTGTATCTTCTTGATCACCTTGCACACTATATATAGTAGCCAAAGTTCCTACAAAAACTTCCCTGGCTGCAAAAGATGTAACAATTGCTATCCCAATTTTCCAATCATATCCAAGTGGACTTATAAGTGGTTCTATGCTTTTGCCCATTGCCCCCAGTAATGAATGTTCTAATTTATGTGAACTTAAGCTACTTTCAAATTCCTCTTTAGAGTTATAATTTTCTGCAATTATAATTTCTTCAGCATTATTAAATTGATTTCCAATTCCAATTGATGCAAGCCCCCATAGCAATATTGAGATAGCCATAATAATTTTACCTGCTTCAAAAACAAATGATTTGGTTTTTTCAAAAACTGTAAAGAAAACATTTCTCAAAAGAGGAAATTTATAATTAGGCATTTCAACAACAAAAAATGTTTTAGATCTAATTTGAAGAATTTTATTTAAAATTTTTGCTGAAAAAATTGCAGCAAAAAAACCTAATAAATAAAGACCCATAAGAGTCAACCCTTGAGCATTTACACCCAAAAATCTTTCATTTGGAATAACTAACGAAATTAAAATTAGATATACTGGAAGTCTAGCTGAACAAGTTGTAAAAGGAGTTACTAGAATTGTAATAAGTCTTTCTTTCCAATTTTCTATATTTCGAGTTGCCATTATAGCTGGTATAGCACAAGCAGTTCCAGAAATTAACGGAACAATACTTTTTCCACTAAGACCATATTTTCTCATAACTCTGTCCATTAGAAAAACAACTCGACTCATATAACCTGTTTCTTCAAGAATTGAAATAAATAGAAATAAGAATGCAATTTGAGGAATAAAAATTACGATTCCTCCAATACCAGGGATAATTCCCTCGGAAAGTAAATTTGTAAACACCCCTTCAGGAAATGTGTCTTTTATTAATGAACTTAATTTACTAAAAGCACTATCGATGGCTTCCATTGGATAGCTACTCCAATCAAAAATAGCTTGAAAAATGGTTAATAATATCAAAAAGAAAATAGCATAACCCCAAAATTTATGTATTAATATTTTGTCTAATCTTGAGCCAAAATCACTCGCTAGTTTTGGATTATGAACATATGATTCTTTTAATACATTATTTATAAACTGATATCTTTTAATAGTTTCTTTTTGTTGAAGTCTTTTTAAATAAGAAATTGATTTTGTTTGAAAAGTTGAAGAGTTTTTTACGATTTCTCTATCTAAATTTCCAAAATTCACATCTTGAGTTATAACTAACCAAAGTTTATATATTGACTGATCTGGAAAAGTTTTTTTTAGGCTTTCAAAATATTCTAAATCAATATTCATTATGTCTAAACATTGATTAGTTTCTAACTTTTTATAATTAGTTATAATATTTTTAAGATCACTAAGCCCCTTTTTTTCTCTAGAGCTATATAAAATCACCTTAGTTCCAAGATGTTTTTCTAAAACCGAAGTGTCTATAGAAATTCCTTTTCTTTTCATTACATCAGACATGTTAATGACAAGAACGGAAGGAATATTTAAATCTTTAATTTGAGTAAAGAGTAATAGATTTCTTTTTAAATTTTCTACATCAGAAATAACGACTGCAACATGAGGAAAATCTTTATCATTTTTATTTAATAATAATTCGATGACTACACTTTCGTCAAGTGAAGATGCATTTAAGCTGTAAGTTCCAGGAAGATCTAATATATGAGCTTTAACTCCTCGATCTAACTTACAAACACCTTCTTTTTTTTCAACAGTTATTCCTGGATAGTTTCCAACTTTTTGATTTAATCCTGTTAAATCATTAAAAACTGATGATTTTCCTGTATTTGGATTACCAATAAGAGCAACAGTTAGTCTTTTACTCATTAATCAGATTTTTAATAATAATATAATTTGCAGTCTCTCTTCTAATTGCTAACCTTGTGCCATTAACATCTAAATACATTGGATCCTTAAAAGGAGCAAGTTGTAACAATTTAATGGTATTACCGGGAAGACAACCCATTTCTATTAATTTTAATGGAATATTTTCAGTAATTATATCCTCTATAATACCAGATTCCCCCTTTTTTAGATCGTTTAAAGTCAATTTCCTTTATTTAGAATGATTTTAAAGAAGCAAAAGTAAACTATTTTTTATTTAATTTTTAATCTAAATATGATTGCTTTAAAATAGTTATATCGACTAATAATTTTTTCATTTCATCTTCATTTGTGCCGTCATAAAATCCACGAATTCTACTTTCTTTATCAACTAGAACAAAATTTTCTGTATGAATCATGTCGTATTTACCACCATCTCCATCATTTTTTGCTACTAAAAAAGATTTTCTAGCAAGTTCATATATTTCCTTTTTACTCCCAGTAAATAAATTCCATTTAGCATCATCAACTTTTTTTAGATCAGCATAGGATCGTAATACATCAACTGAATCGACATTTGGTGTTACCGAGAATGAAACTAATAAAACATCAGTTTGATTTTTTAACTCACTTTGCAAATAGCCCATATTTTCAGTCATTATTGGACAAATGTCAGGACATGTAGTAAAAAAAAAGTCTGCTACGTAAATTTTATTTTGATAAAATTCTTGTGAAATTAATTCTCCATTTTGATTCGTAAGTACAAAATCATTGATTTTGTGATATTTTTTAATGTATCTAATATCCTCTTCAACTAACTCTTCGGATACCATTGAAGGGCTGTAAATTGGTAAAGTTACTTTAGGTTGGAGAACAAAATAAAATGTAGTTATTACAATAATCGAAAAAAGACTCATTATGGAAATAATAGGTCCATATCTTTTAAAATTTTTTTTGGAATTGGATGATATTTTCAAAATAATCGGTTTAAGAATTCATTAAATCTTCAATTTCCTCAACTTCTATTGGAATATTTTTCATTAAGTTGAGAGGATTTGAATTTTCTTGAACAACAACATCATCTTCAAGTCTTATGCCAAAATTTTCTTTAGGAAGATAAATCCCCGGCTCTACTGTGAAAACCATATTTTTAGTGATTGGACAGCTTAAATCTCCATAGTCGTGAGTATCTAATCCTAAGTTATGAGATACCCCGTGTGTAAAATATTTTTTAAAAGCAGGATTTTCTTTAGTTTGATTTTGAATATCACTTTTAGATAAAAGACCTAGCTTTAATAGCTCAGAACTCATTATTTTACCTACTTCCTTAAAATGATCTTTCCACAGAATACCTGGCCTTAATAGTTTAGTTGCTTCGTTTTTAACATGCAAAACAGAATTATATATTGATTTTTGTCTATTAGAAAACTTTCCAGAGACTGGAATGGTTCTGGTCATATCACTAGAATAATTTGCGTATTCAGCTCCAACATCTAAAAGTAAAACATCACCCTCTAAACATTGATTATTGTTTTCTATGTAATGTAAGATTGTTGAATTTTTTCCAGAGGCAATAATAGGAGAGTATGCAAATTTTTTAGACCTGTTTTTTAAAAATTCATGAGAAAATTCTGCTTCAATTTCATATTCCCAAACACCAGGTTTTACAAAGTTTAAAATTCTTCTAAATCCCTTTTCAGTAATATCACAAGCTTTTTGAATTAATTCAATTTCAATTGGACTTTTAACAGATCTTAATTTTTGAAGTATTGAGTTGCTTCCCATTAAATCTTTGTTAGGATATTCTTTTTTAAGCCAATCATTAAATCGTTTTTCTCTAGTTTCAGTTTCTACTTTTGCTCTGTAATGTTCATTTTTATTTAAATATAAAATCTTAACATTTTGCATTATTTTTTTTACAACAACATCAAGTTGCTCTAGCCAATACACTGTCTTAATTCCTGAAATAGAATAAGCTTTTTCTTCATTAAGCCTTTCACCCTCCCAATGAGTCAATAGATCATTGGGCTTAGTAAGAAATAAAACTTCCTCATAATTTGAGTCATTGTATTTATAAATAAGCAAAACAGTTTCTTCCTGATTTATGCCACTTAAATAAAATAAATCACGGTGCTGTTCAAAAGGTAAAGTAGTGTCTGCACTTACTGGATAACAATCGTTAGAGTTAAAAAAAGCTATACTATTGTCTAGCATGTTTTCTACAAAATGTTTTCGGTTTTTTGAAAATAAAGTATTAGAAATTGGAAAATATTTCATTGTTAAATTTAAAATTCAAAAATAGTATATTTAATGTATAACAAACATTGAACTAAACATTAATTATACATAATGAAATATTTATCATCGATATTATTATTAATATTATATACATCAGGATTTTCTCAAGTTTCCACAAGTTCTGATGATGTATTGAAAAGCTTGAAGATGCAAAACGAATTAATTAAAAATTCGTTAGTAAAGAATTTAGAGTTTAAAAACATTGGACCAAGCGTAATGAGTGGAAGAGTTACTGATATTGAAGTAAACCCTAACAATCCGTCCGAATTTTATGTTGCTTATGCTTCGGGGGGGCTTTGGCACACGGTTAATAACGGTAACACATTTAGTCCTATAATGGATAATTCTGACACTCAAAATATTGGAGATTTTGATGTAGATTGGAACACTAGATTAATAATTGTAGGTACAGGTGAGAATAACTCATCTAGATCTTCATACGCTGGTATTGGAATTTTAAAATCTAATGATAACGGTAAAACCTGGATTAATATTGGTTTAAATGATTCTCATCATATTGGAAAAGTTGTAATAAATCCTAATAATCCAAATGAAATAATCGTTGCTGCTTTAGGACATTTGTACTCAAAAAATAAAGAAAGAGGAATATTCAAAACTTTAGATGGAGGTGTGACCTGGAAAAATACTCTATACATAGATGATGATACGGGAATAATAGATTTGGATATAACTCCAAATAATTTTAAAATTCAATATGCATCTTCATGGCAAAAATCAAGACAAGCTTGGGATTTTAGCGGAAACGGTGAGAAGTCAGGAATTTACAAATCTGTTGATTCAGGAAGTACATGGAAATTAATTTCTACAAAAAAAAGTGGATTTCCAATTGGAACTGGAGTTGGAAGAATTGGTTTAGCAGTTTTTGATAGCAATACTATTTATGCAGTTGTTGATAATCAATTTAGACGTCCTAAAAATAAAATGTCAGTAGATAAGATTGAACTGACAAAGAATTATTTTGAATCGATCTCTAAGGAAGAATTTTTAAAAATAGATGTATTAAAATTAGACAGATTTCTTAAATCAAATAATTTTCCAAAAAAATATAACTCAAAGAAGATCAAAAGATTAGTAAAAGTGGATTCTATAAAGCCATCTGATTTAAAACTTTATTTAGAAGATGCAAATACCGTTATGTTTGAAACTCCAATTATTGGAGCTCAAGTTTATAGAAGTGATGATGGCGGACTAAACTGGACTTTAAAAAATTCATATTATTTGGATAGGCTTTACAATACATATGGGTATTATTTTGGAAAAATACATGTTTCGCCAGTAAATAAAAATCATATTTATATTTATGGTGTCCCATTTATAAAATCAACAGATGGTGGAATTACATATAAATCTATTGATTATCCAAATGTTCACGTGGATCATCATGATTTATGGATAAATCCAAAAAACCCAAATCATTTAATAAATGGAAACGACGGTGGTGTAAACATTAGTTATGATAACGGAGAAAATTGGTTAAAATTTAATCAACCAAGTGTTGGACAATTTTATACAATTAACGTAGATGATGAAACTCCGTATAATGTATATGGAGGTCTTCAAGATAATGGGGTTTGGATGGCTAGCAGCAATTCAAAAGAAAGTTTAAGATGGCATCAAACTGGACATAATAATTGGAAATCTATAATGGGAGGAGATGGAATGCAGGTTCAAATTGATAGTAGAGATTCAAACATTATATATACAGGATCTCAGTTTGGGGTTTATTACAGAATTAATAATTCTAAAAGAACATACATTAAACCAAAACATGATCTAGGAGAGTCTCCTTTAAGATTTAATTGGCAAACACCAATTTTACTTTCTTCACACAATCAAGACATATTGTATTTAGGTAGTAATAAACTTCACACCTCTTTTAATAGAGGGGATAAATGGTCTTTTAAATCTAAGGATTTAACAAATGGAATTAAAAAAGGAAATGTTCCTTATGGAACTTTGTCATCAATTGATGAATCAATTTTTAAATTCGGAAAAATAGTTACTGGATCAGATGACGGTCTAGTTCAGCTATCAAATGATGGGGGAAATAATTGGAAAATAATTTCTAGAAATTTGCCTAAAAATATGTGGGTTAGTAGGGTTGTTTTTTCAAAACACAAAGAAAACAGGATATATGTTTCTTTAAATGGATATAGGTTTGATGATTTTAAACCATACGTTTTTGTTACTGAAGACAATGGAGAAAACTGGAAATCCATACATTCAAATTTGCCAATTTCATCTGTAAATGTAATCAAAGAAGATCCTTATTATGAAGATTTACTTTATCTAGGAACTGATAATGGCGTCTATATGAGTTTTGATAAAGGATTGAGTTGGAATTCTTTTAATAAAGGTTTACAAAAAGTAGCTACTCATGATCTGGTTATACAAAAAAGAGCAAAAGATTTATTAATTGGTACACACGGAAGATCAATTTATAAAATGGATTTGTCTATTATTTATTCTTTTCTTGAAAAAAGAAATTTAAAACAAAATCATTACATAATTCCAAAAGATATTAGTTTTTCGTCAAGATGGGGAAAAAGAACATACAATTGGTCGGAGTTTAATTTACCTAACCATTACTTTAATTTATATTCTACTAAAGATCAAGCCCTGACTATGAAACTTTTAGACAGTGATAAAAGTTTAATTTATAAAATGAAATTAATTTTAGAAGAGGGCTTTCAAAAAGTAGATTTACCGATAGCATATCCAAATAAAAAAATGGCCAACAAAAATAAAGTTGAAAAATCAGCTAATGGTAAATTTTATTTGAAAAAGGGGCAATATGAAATAGTAATAGGCGATGTTTCAGAAAAGTTTGATATAAAATAAATGTTAAGTTTTTATTGCCTTGTATCGGCTCATAGGTTAATTTTGCTTTGTAATTATATATAATTCAGTAATGAGTAACGTAATTCAAGCTTCAATAATTAAAAAAATAGCAATGGCTGTTTCAGGGCTTTTTTTAATTATTTTTCTATTTCAACACTTTATAATCAATATTACCTCAGTTTTTAGTGAATCAATATTTAATCAATTTTCACACTTTATGGGATCAAACTTTGTTGTACAATTTATTGCACAACCAATTTTAATTTTTGGAGTAATTTTTCATTTTGTTATGGGCTTTGTTCTAGATTTTCAAAATAGATCCTCAAGAAAAATAAAGTATGTAAAGTATAAGGGTTCAAGTAATGCAAGTTGGATGTCTAGAAATATGATTATTTCAGGAGCTGTAGTCTTATCATTTTTAATTTTACATTTTTATGATTTTTGGATTCCAGAAATGAATTATAAGTATGTAGAGTTTTTACCTGATGATCCAAATAGATATTATGATGAACTGTCTCACAAATTTGAAGATTTGGTGAAAGTTGTATTATACGTTATTTCTTTTGGATTCCTATCTCTTCACCTTTTACATGGTTTTTCCTCTGCTTTTCAGTCAATGGGCATCAATAATAAATACAATTATTTAGTAAAAACTTTTACTATTGTGTATGCAATAGGTATTCCATTAGGATTTAGCTTTATTGCAATTTTTCATTATTTAAATCATTAGGATATGTCCAAAGTAAATGCTAAAATTCCTGAAGGTCCAATTTCAAAAAAATGGACAAATCATAAGAACAATATACGTTTAGTAAGTCCTGCTAATAAAAGATTAATTGATGTAATTGTCGTTGGAACTGGCTTAGCTGGTGGTTCTGCTGCTGCTACTTTAGCTGAATTGGGCTACAATGTTAAAGCGTTTTGTTTTCAAGATTCGCCTCGAAGAGCTCATTCAATTGCAGCTCAAGGAGGAATTAATGCTGCAAAAAATTATCAAGGTGACGGAGATTCAATTCACAGGCTTTTTTATGATACTGTCAAGGGAGGAGATTATAGATCAAGAGAAGCAAATGTATATAGATTAGCTGAAGTATCAGCAAATATTATAGACCAGTGTGTAGCTCAAGGTGTTCCTTTTGCTAGAGACTATGGAGGACTTCTAGATAATAGATCGTTTGGAGGAGTTTTGGTTTCCAGAACATTCTATGCTAAAGGACAAACAGGTCAACAATTATTACTTGGAGCTTATTCTGCTATGAATAGACAAATTGCAAGAGGTAAAATCCAAATGTTTAATAGACATGAAATGATGGATTTAGTTAAAGTAGATGGAAAAGCCAGAGGAATTATTACTAGAAACCTAATTAACGGAGAAATAGAAAGACACTCAGCTCATGCTGTAGTTATAGCGTCAGGAGGTTATGGAAACTTATTTTATTTATCTACAAATGCAATGGGAAGTAACGTTTCTGCTTCATGGAAAATACATAAAAAAGGTGCGTATTTTGCCAATCCATGTTTTACTCAAATTCACCCTACTTGTATTCCTGTTTCTGGAGATCATCAATCAAAATTAACTTTGATGTCAGAGTCTCTTAGAAATGATGGTAGAATATGGGTTCCAAAATCAAAAAGTGATTCAGTTGCTATAAGAGAAGGAAGGTTAAAACCAGTAGATTTAACTGAGGATAAAAGAGACTATTATTTGGAGAGAAGATACCCTGCTTTTGGAAATTTGGTTCCACGAGATGTAGCTTCTAGAGCTGCAAAAGAAAGATGTGATTCAGGTTTTGGAATAAATAAAACTGGTGAAGCTGTATTTTTAGACTTTGCTTCTGCTATTATAAGATACGGTAAAGAAAAAGCTCATTTAAAAGGATTAGATGAAGATGATTTAAGTTTAGTTAAAGATTTAGGAAAAGAGGTGATTAAATCAAAATATGGAAACTTATTTCAGATGTATGAAAAGATCGTTGATCAAAATCCATATGAAACTCCAATGATGATTTATCCTGCAGTTCATTACACAATGGGAGGTGTTTGGGTTGATTACAATTTAATGACTACAATCCCAGGATGTTTTGCAATTGGGGAAGCTAATTTTTCTGATCATGGTGCTAATCGATTAGGAGCATCTGCACTTATGCAAGGATTAGCAGATGGGTATTTTGTTCTTCCTTACACTATAGGGGATTATTTAGCTGATGATATTAGGACTGGTTCAATTTCTACTGATAGTAAAGAATTTGAAGAAGCCGAAAAAGCCGTTAAAAATAAAATAGAATTATTAATCAATAATAATGGCAATAAAAGTGTAGACTATTTTCATAAAAAACTGGGTAAAATTATTTGGAATAAGTGTGGAATGTCTAGAAATGAGAAAGAACTAAAAGAAGCTATCGAAGAACTTCAATTGCTTAGAAAAGATTTTTATAAAAACGTTTCTGTACCTGGCTCTAAAGATTCTTTTAACGAACCTTTAGCCAAAGCAGTTAGGGTTTCAGACTTTCTTGAATTAGGAGAATTGTTTGCTAAAGACGCTTTAGAAAGATCGGAATCATGTGGGGGTCATTTTAGGGAAGAATCTCAAACTAAAGAAGGGGAAGCTTTAAGAGATGATAAAAACTTTACTTTTGTCTCAGCTTGGGAAAATAAAGGGGAGCCCTCGGAAGCTGTTTTACATAAAGAGAATTTGATTTATGAAAATATAGAACTAAAAACTAGATCTTATAAATAGGATGAAACTTAAATTAAAAATTTGGCGTCAAAAAAATTCGAACGATAAAGGTAAAATTGTTTCTTACGATATAGAAAACATTTCACCAGATATGTCATTTTTAGAAATGATGGATGTTCTCAATGAACAATTGACTTCTGATGGTGTTGATCCTGTAGCATTTGATCATGATTGTAGAGAAGGAATATGCGGTTCTTGCTCTATGTTTATTAATGGAGAAGCACATGGACCAGACAGACTTGTAACAACATGTCAGTTACATATGAGAAAATTTAAAGATGGAGACACAATCCATATTGAACCATTTAGAGCAAATTCTTTTCCAGTTATTAAAGATTTAGTTGTTGATCGTTCGTCATTTGATAGGATTCAACATGCAGGAGGCTATATTTCTATAAATACATCAGGAAATACTCAAGATGCTAATGCTATTCCAATAGAAAAAAACAGTGCTGATAAAGCATTTGATGCCGCTACTTGTATTGGATGTGGAGCTTGTGTAGCTACTTGTAAAAATTCAAGCGCAATGTTATTTGTTTCGGCTAAAGTGTCTCAGTTTTCTCTTCTTCCACAAGGAAAAGTAGAGGCTAATGATAGAGTTTTAAACATGGTAAAACAAATGGATGAAGAAGGGTTTGGCAACTGTACAAATACTGGGGCGTGCGAAGTAGAATGCCCTAAAGGAATTTCACTGGAAAATATAGCAAGAATGAATAGAGATTTCTTGAAAGCCAAAATTTCTTCTTAAATCTAAAGATTTATTTTTTTAATACAAGAAAATGATCATCCATTACATTTCCCATTAGAATCAGATTTCCAAAAGGTGCTGCAACTGTAGATCCAGACATAGCTTGACCTTTTTCTAAATATATGTTTTCTTTAATGTAATTATTCTTTTCAATGTATTTTATAGATATAATTTCTGAGGGTGCAAACGCTTTATTACCTTTTGAATATGAATCAAAATGCAGAAGATTTGGATGAGCTCCTATCCAAAGTGTATTGTCTAGATCAAATTCAATATTATCAACACCTGTTCCACAGTAAATATTTTCAATAAAGGACAAAGAATTATCATTATTCTTTTTAAATACTTTTATATAAAATTTTCTAGGGGAAGCCACAAAAAGTAAATCTTTTTTTGAATTATAATTAATACCATTAGCAAATGAGATTCCGTTAGCAACTTCTTTGAACTTCAATCCGTCAAAAAAAATAACATTTGAAATAGCAAGCCCT
>Ga0233401_1000545_pt1 | contig 14242 bp, 10 predicted proteins | sample 49DmetaG_FD_190067 | JGI IMG/M metagenome (GOLD analysis project Ga0233401, IMG submission 190067) | Seawater microbial communities from Monterey Bay, California, United States - 49D | ecosystem: Environmental > Aquatic > Marine > Coastal | place: USA: California | collected 2016-10-03
ATCTCAGAAATTAGTTTCTTACCTTTCTCTGCATCATGGTAGTTAGCTAAACCTAAACTATTCTCTCTAGCTTCATCAACCGTTACAATCGAATTAACGTCAATTAAATCAATAAGTGATACTGGAGACTCATTTCTAAAAGATAATGCCTCAGGATTGATGCTAGAGTACTCCTCGATCAAGTATTTAATCTCAGATAATATAGCATCCTGATTCTCTCCTATGATAGTGTTCTTAGCAACCTGATATTCGTTTCTAATTCTCTTAGTATCAAAACCTGTAGAATCAGAGATACCAGATAAACTTCTGAACCAATTATGTGCAATTATTAAGTCCGAGTCTGACTGTTGGTGTAGGTTTATCCATTCACCTTCGCTCGTTTGAATTAATGGAGTAAATGTCGTTCCCGATCCACTCTCACTAAATTGTTTTGTTATAGCTAATAGCTTACCTACATTTTCCTCTCCTGAGAACGATTTTGCTAGGTCTTTCTTAACCTTCTTCATGTCTTCAGCAGACATATCTCCTACTATCTCTAGTATCCCAGATACTTGAAAACTATTCTCAAGACGTGATAAGTTCCATCTATTAGTTTTGTACCCAATAGCTGCTGCATCCAAAGCAGCAATCCAATCAGGAACTCCATAATCACAGAACTCAGGTTCATATTGCTTAAAATGGAATATAGCTCTCTGAGCACCATCAATCTCCTCGAAGTTAGGGTATATAGGTAAAGTCTTAGCAAACCTTTTTTTACCTTCATACTGTCTCCAATCTGGGTGAACAATAACGTGTTCTCTGTCTTTATGTATTCTAATTTTAGTTGCATCTTTATGGAAGAACTGAGGATTACCGTTAGGCACTAGAACCACCTCTAAATAAGCGTTACCAAAGCTATACCAATCACTAAATATCTTCTTTAGAACCTTTCTTAAACTCTCTCTATTGTTGTTTACTTGCTTAATAAAAGCTTCCAACGGAGCGTTACCTTCTGTTATAAATCCTCTACCTAAAGAGTAAATAACCTTGTTGTTTAAGATACTTCTATGAGTTGAAGATCTTCTGTTAAGTATAGATAATCCTTGTGGAAACAAATTATCTGCTCCAAAAGACACATAGTCTCTAGGATTGTGATCTACCTTAGATATCTCTTTAATAGTAGAGGCACTTGTAGTATTAATTACACTGCTTGAAAACGATGTTTCCACTTGATTATTAGCTAACTGCTTATCCTTCTTTTCCATCTACAGATTCTTTATCTTCTGTTTCTTTTGATTCTTTCTTTACTTCTGCTACTTCTAAGATATACTTTAATCCTAAGTCATGTAGTTTCTTTAAATCTTTTTGAGAGCATGAAGCTAACTTATATGATTTTTCACCTCTGTGAACAGTTGAATCTTTAAATGCCTCTTCTACTTTATACTTGTAAGCCATAAGATTTATTTTAATGTTATTAAAAAAGGGAGGAAAACCCTCCCTCTTTGTATTTGTTCTACTCTACTATGAAGCAGGTGTAGTAAGTGTTGCCCAAGTAATCCCATTAATAGGGAAAGCTTTATGAGGAGACATACACGCCATTGTAATTGTTGATCCAGCTAGGTCAGTTAATTCTTTCCCAGATCCTGAAGCATCAGAAGCCATTTTTAAAGGTCTATCTAAGTCTAAGTCCTCAGACCATCCTATTAAAAAGATAGTTCCGTTAGAGTCCTCTACGATAGCTAAAACACCACAAAGGTCTTCTACTAACGCAACGATAGCATCTCTGTTTGTTTTGTTGTTCCCTCTAATGTAAAGTTCTATTTCTTCTGTATACTTTAAAGAACCGTTTACCATTTCTCCGTTCTCTCTCCATTCAATTGTATCTTGTTCAGCATCGTAAGAGAAGAACTCTTTTCCTGTAGCTAAAGTGATAGTGTCAACTTCTCCAGAAGTCACAGAGATTGCTCCCTCTGCAATGTCACTTAAAGAAATAAACGCAACACGCCTAACCCCTCCAGAAATTGCACTACAAGTACTAGCTAAATTTGCAGTTATTGCCATGATTTATGTTATTTTGTTATTGTTAAATTAAAAAAGGGGAGCTACTTAATTCACTCCCCAAGAAAGAATATACTAGTAAGCAGCAACTATGTAATCTTCGTGTACATACTGTGTTCCAGCTTTGTACTCAACTCTTACGTGTCTGTTTTGAGTTAATTGCTCATACCAAGACTCAATCTTAGTATCATCAGAAATACCATCAGTACCTACAACTAAGTTTCTAGGAATAGTGAATAAGATTCTGTGAGGTCTTACTGAATCGAAATCATTTTCGATATGCTCATCCCACTCTTCTCTTTCCACGATTTGTACACCTCTGAAAGCTTTAACTTTCTCACCATCTCTCAATGTGAAGTAAGCAGCATCAGAACCATTTAAACTTTCAATAGTATCAGTGTAGTTATCAGCAACAGAAGCAGTAACCATAATCTTACCTTCCGTTTTGAATAACTTTCTTAAAGAGTTAGGCATTTTAGACCATAACGCTTTGAAAGCAGTTAAAGCAGCATCTGTCTTTAAAGTTGTGTTAGCAACGTTAGCAGTAGTAGTAGCTGTGTTAGAAGCCATTGTAGTAGAAGCGTCAGTAACGATTTGCTTCATACCTGCGATACCAGCAGTAACAACTAAATCAGTAGCAGTACCTGATAAAACTAATTTACCTTCTCTAGCTAAAACCGCAGCAGCGTGAGATGCAACGAAGTTAGAGATAGTAGTAGCAACAGAAGTATCGAAAGCCTCTGTATAAGTAGTACCGTTAATTACTAATCCTAAAGTACCAGAACCACCAGTTACAACACCAGTATCAACTTGCTTAACAGCAACAGTTGTTTGGTAAGTAGAAGAATTAATATCTTGGTATTGTGCAGCAGGTAAAGCAGCAGAATCAAAATCATTAATCATTCTAGTCCAGAATCCATTGTATTCTTTGTAGTCAGCATCTAAAGTTCCGTTAGGAGCTTCTGAAGTTCTAGCTTCCTTAGCAGTATCACCGAAAAATACTTGTCTTTGGAAATCTCTTGCGATACCACCCATGTAGATCTCCATTAAGATCTCTTCGAATAAAGTATCACCGATGTCATTCTCGTCAACACCTTTTTTCAATAAAGATTCTTTAACGTAGTTTAAGAACGCTTTACCGTTTTGTGCAACCTCAGCTTTCATATCAGATACAGAAAGAGTCTTCTGTGTGATAGTAACACCTGTAGATGTAGTGAAAGAAGTACCTTGAGCATAAGCCTTAGTGATCTTCTCTAAGTTATCAATGAAGTCTAATTTCTCAGAGTTCTTGATGTCTGTTCTTACAGTAACGATATCTTTGATATCAGACTGAATGAACAAAGGTTTAATAAAATACTCGCTAACACTCTCTTTAGAGAAGCTTAACGAATGTGACATTAAATTAGCCATGTTTCTTTGTTTGTTTTGTTAATTAATTATTTCTTTTTACTTTTTTTTGGTTCTTCCTTTAATTCAGCCTTAACAGCTTTCTTTGGTGCAGATCCTCCAACCTTTTTTGCTTTATAAGCTTTCTCGTAATTAGCGAAGTCAGCTTCAGGAATCTCACCTTCTCTTTCCTCACCATTTACAATAAACTTGATTTTAATGTTTGCCATAATTGTGCTTATTTAATTACTCTTTAATATCCTTTAAGAAGTCTTTAAGAACACTAGCGTTTTCGCTTAATTGCTTTTCCTCTCCTTTGATAGATGGATCTTCGTTTCCTTCTACTTCAGTAGGCTTTACATTGAAAGCAGCTAATTCTGTTTCTTTTACTTCTAACTCAGCTTTAAGAGATTTAACCTCTTCTCCTAACTCAGCTAATGCATGATTTAAGTCAGTTTCTTTAGAGTTAAACTCTTTTACTAACTCTTCTCTTTCAGCTTCGAAAGTCTCAACAGCGTGAGCAATAGCATCAGTAGATTCTTCAGCAGTAATTTCTTCAGTTGTTGTTTCTTCTGCAACAGTTTCCTCAACAACTTCTTCAGTAGCTTCTTCTACCTCTGTTGTAACCTCTTCAGTTGCAACAACTTCTGTAGTTTCTTCTGATAATTCTGTAGCTTCTTCAGTTTTTGTAATACCGAAGCTTTTAAGAACATCTACTACTTTGTCTGTAAATGATTTTTCCATTTCTTGATTTTTTGATTTATAATTATTTTCAACTTCATTAATTTTTCTCTCTGCCCATGCTTTCATAGGTTTACCTCCCCATAGAAGATAAGAGATAGTACCACAAGCTTCTGGATCACTTGGTTTATAGTATTCCTCTGCTCTTGACAGATAAGAAAAAGTTCTTTTTATAGTATCCATAGATAATGCTTCCTTCTTAGAAATCTGTTGCGCACGTTGTTTACCAACATCAGTAGCACATCTATTGTTTACTTTCTCGTTTAATTTAATTCCTCTCTTAGCGTTATTAACGGCAGATTGAGGATAGTCGCTGTAAGACTCTCTTAACTGCATATCAGCAGAGAATAAAGAATCTGTTGCAGCAGGTGTGTCTACTAAATCAGAAGCAGTTAGTCCAACAATAGAAACATACTCCTTAGTAATTACATTCTCGTTCTCGTCTAGTTCATTTTCATATCTAGATTCACCAGATTTAAAAACAATACTGTTACCGAACATATCTGGATTGCTTCTTGCCATAGCAAATACATAGCTATATAAATCACCTTTAGGCGACTTCTTAGAAACCTCATCCATATATAAGTCAGCTTTTGCTTTCTTATCTTTTATTCTAAAATTCTTATATCTACCGATGTAAGTACCGAACGCATCTGAAGTCATGCTAGGATGACCAAATCTTGCTTTTACACCTTCTTCTTGACTGTTACCTAATTCTACTAAGTCAGAGATAAATTTAGAATCCAAATGAACACCATGTCCTTTTGCAACTCCTTCTCTAGCTAAAGTAACGCCTTTTATTACTCCTGTGTGTTCATCAATGGTGTCTAAACCTGAATTTGAGAAGCATACGTCTGATCTAAATTTCATATTATCTGTCTATTATTTTGTACAGTATATACCTTATACGTTATTATGACCTAAAAGGTATACACTATAGGTTAAAATTTTTTATATAGTTGCCATAGCCTCAGCGTTTTGTACCATTCTGGACAAACTATCTGTTTCTGTAGCTACATTTACTACTGGGATTTGTGTAACAGAAGAGGCAACAACCTCCCCAATCATCTGTGCCATTTCAGCTTGATTCATTGCAGAACTAGCAACAGAAGCTCTTGATACAGCACCACCATCAGCAAACATTCTTGGGGCAGCACCACCGAAGTTTATAGCGTCTAACAGACCTGTACCTAATCTGTCTACTGTGTTTTTAGAGAAGATATACTCTCCACCCTCTGCTTCAAAACCTGCTCTACCTGCAACAGTAAACGGAACTCCACCTTCTGAGTGAGATGCACCTTCAATCATACCACCATCTTGGAATGTCTTAGGTTGAAACTTCTCAGATCCTACAGCAGCAGCTTGAGCAGCACCTGTTGCTCCCATTAATGCTATTAAGGCAGCACCCGGTGGAGTTACCATACCTACACCTCCTAATTGAGCTATAGTCTTAGCAATAGCAACAGCAGTATCTATAGCTATTTGACCAATAGAGTTTGCTTTGTTTGCATTAAATGCTGACCTAGCAACTTCATTTTCTTTTTCTAATTGTTTTTTTCTTAAAGCATCTCTTTTTTGTTCTTGTTGTTTTTCAAACTCTAGTCTTTCTAATCCTTTTTGTTTTTCAAAATCTGCTTTTTGTTGTTGCGTACCCATGAAAGAATCTTTTTCATGTTGTTGATCTAGGTCAAATCTTTCTAACATTTCGTCTTGTTTTCTGTTAAAAAGGTCTAACTCTAAATCGTTTTCTGTTACTATCGCATTTAGTCTATTCTGAGATCTTACTTGGAAAATATCGTTTAACGAATTACTTAACTCTGCAAACTGAAGTATTTGATCTGAATAATCATCTATAAAACCAACAACATCAACCGATAATCTAAAGAAAAAACCACCACCTTTTTGTTCTGCTTCCTCCATCTTTTCTATAAACTCAGTTGTTTCTTCCGTAAGTTTTCCATAGTCTTTGATTAGACTATTTAAGTTTTTAGAGAAATCACTACCAACTATAGAATCTTCTGTTGAGAATTTACCTGTTTCTTCGTTTACACTTGCCCATGCTAGTCCCCAATCATAAGTTTTTTTTGCCGTTTCTTCTAAATTTAATTCTTTTATTGCCTTAGATAAATCTAAAGTTCTGCCTGTTGCATCTTTAGTAGATGTTTTTAGTTTTTCGTAAGTCTCTTTTACTTTTTCAATCGTACCAGCTACTGCTCTATACTCACGACTGTTTTTAATTAAACTATCTGTCTCTTTCTCTCTTTTAGCCTCAAGATTTTCTAAAGAAATCTTATTCTCTTCAATAGCTTTTTTAGCAATTGAGTAAGCACGAGAATTTTTATCTAAATTAGATAGGTTCTCTTGTAAACGTATCTTATTTGCCTTTACTCTTTCTATAGAAGCTGTTAATTCTGCGTCTTCAAACTCTGCTCTTTCTGCTTTTAACTCCTTTTCCTTCTCTTCTAGTAATTTTATTTGACTTAATCTAAACTGAGTAAGCTCTTCTTCTTGTCTTTCAGTCTTTTCAATACTTCTTTGGTTTAATAAATCACTTGCTTTTTTCTTGTCATCTACTTCGTCTATAATCCTTTTATTTCCCTCTGCAAAAATCCTGTTTTGCTCTAGTCTTTCCTTAGAGAACTTTTTCTCTGCATCTAAAACTTCTTTTAAATCTTTTTGTAGACGCTCAGAAACATCAAGATCTTTTAATAATTTATCTGACTCATCTATTCCTTCTCTGAAATAAACCATTAAAACAGACATAGTATCTGCCATGTTTTTTAAAAAGTCACTATTTGTTATTGCTATTTGTGTTTCTTGAATTTGAGACTGAAGCATTTTATAACTTCCAATTAAAGTACCACTAACAATTCCAGCCATGCTCTCAGCAGAGCCTGTAGCGTTGTCTAAAGCGTGTCTTAAATCATCTACACCTGCTGTGCCATTTACTAAAGTAATAAACGCAGCCTTAGATCTTTCGTCAACTAGTCCTGTTGCTTTAGATAAATCTATACCTCTCTTAGACAACTCTCTAAAAGCGTACATTAAACCTTCAGAGTTTTTTACTGTGAATCCTAACTCTTTAGCTAATTCTGAAGTAGGATCTGTTAACTGAGACATAAGGTTTTTTAATCCTGTTGCTGCTCTTGTCCCTCTTAGTCCAGCATCTGCTAACTTACCTAATAAGGCAGAAGAAGTTTCTATATCAATATTTGCTGCTCTTGCAATCGGAGCAACAGTTTTCATTGATTGTTTAAAGTTCTCAAGATTTAAAGCAGAAGAACTAAAAGCCTTCGCCATAATATCTACAACTCTTTGAGTGTCATCTGCTGCTAACCCAAAACCTCTTATACTTGCACCGACAACATCTGCTGCGCCTGCTAAGTCTTCTCCTGTAGCTGTTGCTAATTGAAGAGTAGCCTCTGTTGCTGCTAATATTTCGTCAGTTGTGAATCCTAACTTAGAGTAGGCTAATTGCAGCTCACCAACTTGAGAGGCAGTAAATATAGTTCCTAACGCTAATTCTCTAGCTGAAGCTGTTAGTTTTTGAAACTCTTCTTCAGTTGCTCCTGAAATAGCTTTTACTTTAGCCATTGTTAATTCAAACTCTGCTGCCACCTTAATAGTAGAAGATATAGTTTGAGCTAATAACTGAAACCCTTTAACAATTACAAATCCTCTAGCTATTGCTCCTAAAGTTTTTCCTAATCCAAAGAAACTCTTACTAGCCTTATCTGCTTGTTTACCTGTCTTCTCAACAGCGTCTCCTGTCTTCTTTACCTTTTTTTCAGCACCAGATGTCTTGGTAACTATCTCAATTAATATTTTTCTATTATCTCCCATTATATTGTTACTTTAACCATTTCACCGTTTATTTCTTCATATATCTGAGTATGCTCGTCATCAATCTCATCCATAAGTGCGCCACCACCTTCTCTTACTATTCCACTTTTATCTACACTTAATGCGTTGTATCTTTCCGATTCACTATTCCCTGTACCTACAGAGAACGCTGAGGTGCTTGAAGGCTTAGAGTATTGACCTACCACAGTTTGTCCAGAACCAGCAGCAATGTTATTCCTACCAGTTACAAAGTTACCTGTACCTCTCTTAGACACATTCCCTTTAGCTCTTTGTACCATCGAAACCTCTGTGTTATTGCTCTCATGTTTAACAACATAAGGATTAGTAGACATACCATCGTAATCAGAGATTCCAACTACATTCTTAGAATTACTAAAATCATCCGTTTGAGCTTGTTCCTCTGCTTCAGCATAAGAAACAGAATCTCTTGTGCCTGTTGAATTAAATCTAGCTGCACCTGCCTTACCTGCAAACTTACCACCACTTCCAGAAGCAGCTTGTGCTGCACTAATACCTGCACCTGCAACAGCATCTTGTCTACCTAATGATTTATTGAATTTATCAGCTTTCTCTGATGCGTCAGCTAAATCAGCTTGAGACTTAGCGTCAGACTTACTGTCTCCACCTCCTCTATCGCCTACATCAACAAACGCATGATCGTCACTTACCCATTCCTTATTGTCTAATACAATAACATTATCGTAAGTAGATTCTACTGTTCTTGTGTCGAAGTCTTCTCTCTTAATCAATTCAACCGTTGTAGTTGTGTCTACATTAGGAAGGAAGTTAGATATTTTATCTACTAACCAATAACCTTTTAAATTAGCAGGTTGTCCAATATAGACAGGCTTACTAATATCAAAGTTATGTATATCTCTTTTTGTCAAATAGAATGGAGCAGCTAATTTAGTTCCCTTTTCTATTGTATTTATTGTCTTCTGATAATAAGTTTGATACAGTCCGTTGTCGTTAGAATTGTTATATCCTAAGTGCAGGTCAAAATCAATATTAGCAGCAGCAGTACCGTAGTCATCCACCAAAGCAGAAGGGCAAGTAGATTGGTCTGCACCTTCAAAAAGCCATGTACTTCCTGTGTTTTGCTGTGCGTTCTCAAAGATTAATAATCTAGGCTTATAGTTGTAATACCTAGATGGTGCTATAGAGCTAGGAGAGTATTCGTTCCACATCCTAGCTAAAACTATACCTTTAGTAGACTTATTAGCCTTACCTAGTATAGATCTATCTATCAACTGATGAGTGTAAGCAAATAAAGGATTCTCCATCTTCTGCTCTCCATCATCAAACCTATCTGATAGGGTATCTAACATAGATCCGTAATCCCAAGATGAAACTCTATTTAATTCACTCAAATAAGCATCTGCTCCATCATCCTTGAATTTAAAGTTAAGTTCTCTCTTATACAGATTAAGATAGCTAACGTCAAACTGCTTCTTTATATCTAATTTATCTGTCCAATCTATAGCGTTAACATTATCGTCATAGAACTCATCTCTTGACTTAACAATAACTGTCTTAGCGATTGGATCTGTTTTTATCATTAAGTTAAAAGCGTGGAGACACCCTTTAATGTACTGTAATGAATTATATCTATCATCAAGAACTGTGTTAAAAGCTAATCCTGTGTATCCTTTTATTATATCAGATTGAGGAATAGATTCTAACTCTGCATTTCTTACTTTTACAAACGTGCTTATTGCTGAATTTAAAGGTGCGTTACCGAATAAAATACCATTAGTAGCAGAGCCATTTTCATGATCTGAAACAACATCTACATAAATCTCATCACCAGCAGCCATGTTTACATTACCAGACTCCAAACCTACAGCAATAACTGAAGCTGACTTATTAACAACAGCACCCAAAGGAAAGTTAAATGGTTCGTTTACAAACTCATCCATATTAGAATCCTCAGTAGGATTAATAAACTCTTGACCAATAACAGTAGTTGTTGATCCTGATTTGTGAATTATTCTAAAAGTAAATGTTCCTACGTTTACATTATAAGAATCATAACTCCACATCTCACAGTCGAATCTAAATCTAGATTTCAATGCCGTTGGAGCAGTATATTTATTTGTTGTTGTGTTAAATACAGAAGAAGGATTAGGAGACGCTGAATCGAATACAATTGTATTTGGATTAAAAACACCTCCAGTTACGTCGCCGAAAACAACATCAAAAGGTATAGTAATAGGTGGGTTTTCTGGTACAGCAGGATTTGTGTATTGATTAGCCTGACCTGCTGCACCTGCTTGACCTAGTATTTCTATATAATCTGCTGTGATGCCTTGTGCGCTATGATATGCTGTTCCGTATCCTATAAGTCTATAAACCGTTCCAGAAGGAGATTTTAACAAAGAATTACGTGCTTGAGGCAATGCTACGTAAGTGTTGTCATCTATTGTGCTAGGAAGAGATGATGTGTTAGGAAACCATATCTTAACTGATTGATTCTGATTAATCTCAGTCCCTGCATTAGCTAATCCTGACTGTACTGTTGTCCTTCCCTTTTCTGTTTGTCCATAGGCTCTAGACCTCTTTACTAGCTCAGTTTTAATTTCATAACTAGCAACATCAGTCCTTACAGCCTCAAAGTAGTTATCTGTAACTAGGCTAGTTGAATCTACCCATCCTGTTCCTGTAAATGGAAATATAACTTGATCTGCTACAGGGTTATTAGTTGTATGGAAGAAGTCATTAGAGTCTGTGTCAGCTTGAAGCGTATATCCTTCATCAGTAAATGCTTTCTCAAAGAAAGATCTCATAAACATTGCAGGTTTAAAATCTTCTACTGTTACATAGTTCTTTTCTCCCCAAGCACCGTAGTTTATTAAAGGATAAGTAATGCCTCCATCGTTGTATGATGTAACAGCAGTAGCTGAACTAACAGCACCATCGTTATCCCAAAACTTTTCTATTTCTGCTTTTGTATAGTCATGCGTACCCCAATTATAATCTCTAGGAGTCTTACTCTTCATTGACTCTGCCCATCCCATTCCAGAACCTAAGATAATACACTTAAATTCTTCGTGACCTCTATCATCTACTAATCCTAGTAACTTAAAATCACCTGCAAATACAGGCATATTGTCAATAGTAACCCTACAAGCATTTCTTGCTAATACAAGGTTACCATCCTCTATGTTGGTAGAGTTTAAATGATCTAAGGCTGTTTTATTCTTTTTGTTAGCTGGTATCCTAAACTCAAGTGAAAAATCGGTACTCCTAGACTCTATATGCTTTAAACTACCAGCAGTATAGTTAAGTGCCAAAGGAAATTGTCTATCCTGTGGTACATCTAGTTCTAATTCTAAACTCGTTAATATTAACCTAATATCAGCCATTCTGTCTTCTGTTTTCGTTTGCGTATTGATATGTCATCTTGATAGTGAATAATCCACCACCTTCGTTTATTATAGCTGTCTTTCCTCCTCTTACCTTGATAGGAATATAATTAGTTCCTTCTTCTACAAAACACTCAAAACCTTCAAGCATTTCTTCTAACCATATTCTATATGATTCATTTAATGGCTGAGAGTAAACTACAAACTCTTCTCTTGAGTCTATATTTAACACTCTATCACCGCCTTGATCCACAGTATAAGAACTAGATAAAGGAGACTTGTAAAATTGCTTTCTAACCTCTATAGATCTATCTCTATATCCTTTGAAAGTAAAATACTCAAAAGCACCAAGTCTATTCATAAACTTTATCCTAGTATGCTCATCAGAACAACTATAGTCTACATTATATCTTAAAATTTCAGAAAAACCTGTTCTTGTTGAATCACTATTAGTATCACAAATTGAGTATGTATAAGAACCAACAGTAGCACCTAAGTCTGGATCGTTTACTGTATTTGAGATTATAACATCACCTGAAACAGTAGCACCGCCACCATCTAACACCCATCCACTAGTTGTAGCGTTTAGGTTCGCAACTCCACTAGGAAAATTAAGATACCCTGCTGAAAGAGTTATAGGTAAAAACTTTATAACACTACTTCCACTTAGATTCTTTCCAGAGAATAATCTCACCCTAATGTGGTTTGCACCTGTAAGAGTTGTAAAACCACTCAAGTAGTCACTTTCATTAGCACCTACCTCTTTGTAAACACCTGCTGCTGGTCTTTTATTTGTAAGAAAGTAAGGATTAGCTGCGTTTCTTAATTTGAAATTGCTAAACTTATCAGCCACTTCATCATGTTGCCATACCCCATTTATAGCGTACCAATCAGATATAGTTGTATGAGATTTAGAAGCACCATCAGAAAGCAATCCTCCAGAAAGTAATACCTCTGTGAATGTACAGCTAATCTTCTTAATAGAATTACTCGTTGTCACTACAGAAACAGCAGTACCATGAGTTTGTATGTCGTAAGTTAAAGAATCTAAACCAGCAATATAAGTAGACAGATCAAAAGTAAACTCATTTGTTGTTCCAAAGTCAGGATCTAATATAATAGGCGTACTAGCGTTGTCTGCCGTTGCGTTATCGTCTAAGTGAATAAAACACTTCATTTTAGCTATAGTAGCAGCGTTAGACGTAACCTTAATCTCCATAGGTCTATAAGGACTATGAATATTAGCTGCCGTTGGCTGTGAATTTAATGTTATTGCCATTATTTTAATATTTTCATGTTAGGGTATCTACTTGCTAATCTCTCTAAGATTCTAGATATAGACTCAACTATATCCTTTGTTATTGCTGGTATCACCTTTTTGTTAACTTCTATTTTACTTCTTTTGAATGGTAATGAAATCCATCCTGTTCTCTTACCGTTGTTGGAGAAATTATAAGAGTTAGCTGTTGGAATCCCTTCCTTCTCTATTGCTCTCTTTAAAGCATAAGCTATTCTTCTCTTTTCTTTAATAGTAGACCATACAAACTTCTTACTTGAAATAGTAGTCTTGTTCTTATTAGTCATCCACCTTAGTAGTTGATTAATACTAACAACAGCGTTTGATTGTCTCTTATCTAGTTTTTCTCCTCTACCGAAAGCTTTAATAGTTTGCCTTACCTTACCTTTTCTAGTGTCTAAGTCTCCTAGTCCAATACTATCTAGCAACCTACCACTTGCAACGTGTCCTTGTTGTTTAAGTTCTTTACGTAAATCATCAGCGACAGCTCTTGCCCATTTTACTGTTGCTGCCTCTGTATGTATCCAATCGAATCTAGGCATTATGCTGAAGTTGTGTCAGAGGCTGTGTTAGAATATGGAGATCTATTTGTAGCCGTTGTTGCCCTAACACGAAAGTAATAAAGGGTGCTAGGATCAAGACTAGTAGCAGAATAAGAAGTAGAGTCGGCAGCTATTGTATCAATAGTTGTCCATGTAACATTGTCAATACTGCGAGACACTTCATAATTTGACTCTGTAGTTTCGCTGTCATTCCAAGCTAAGTCTATTTGCGAAGAAGATGCAGTCGTTGCTACTAGATTATATGGTTTCTCCAATAACTTCATACATTCATGTACTCTAACAACAAAAGAGAATTGCACAACAGCTAAGTTATCGTTATACTGCTCTGTTCCTCTGTTTACTGTTACGTTATCTACGTTCCTTATTTGAGCAACGTCATATATTTCTTGTATTAACTGCAAACCCCATATTTGCATATCAGAATACTTCTGTCTAAGAGACTTAGTGTCATCTTGGTAGTAAGTATCTAACAAGAACAACTCTAGGTTGTAGTCTTGCTCGTTTGCTCTAGGATCAATAGTGTCCTCAAGAGGATTCATTAATAATAAAGGGTAGTCTGTTGAATGAAGTTCGTTCACTTTTTCAGGTTCATCGAAAAGGAACGTATCTATGTTGGGATCGGATGTTACTAGTGATTCAATTTTATCAACGAGTTCTTCCAGTTTCATATTCTCTTATTTTCTCTTGGTACAACGCTTCTGAGGCGTTTGCAGCAATGTATGTCAAAAAGTCGTAAAGATTAGTCTTTTCTACGCTTTTTATAGGTGAATTGTTGCCAAAAGTGAAGATTCCTTTCTCAGCTACAGATTTTAATTGTAAATACCATCCAAATCCGTTTAATCCTGACGCTTTAGCTGCTGCTGCATACTTAGCTTTAGTTTTTCCTGAGAAGAGCTGAGGATAGCTTTCGTGTATGTATCTAATAGTTCGCCCAAGTAAAAAAAAACATCCCATGCTATATCCATCGTCACATCCTTGAATTTTTCTGC
>Ga0233401_1000549_pt1 | contig 14211 bp, 15 predicted proteins | sample 49DmetaG_FD_190067 | JGI IMG/M metagenome (GOLD analysis project Ga0233401, IMG submission 190067) | Seawater microbial communities from Monterey Bay, California, United States - 49D | ecosystem: Environmental > Aquatic > Marine > Coastal | place: USA: California | collected 2016-10-03
CAAGGTGCTCAAGGAGAACAAGGTGCTCAAGGAGAACAAGGTGCTCAAGGAGAACAAGGTGCTCAAGGAGAACAAGGTGCTCAAGGAGAACAAGGTGCTCAAGGAGAACAAGGTGCTCAAGGAGAACAAGGTGCTCAAGGAGAACAAGGTGCTCAAGGAGAACCTGGTACTTTTGAAACTACACAATTCAATAATGAAGTTGCAGCAAGAGAAGCTGGCGATCAACAACTTTCAACTAATTTATTAGCTGAAACCGTTCAGAGAGCAGCTGAAGACGCTGAACTTCAAACCAACATAAATACTGAAGAAACAAGAGCATTAGCTGCTGAAATTGTTTTAGAAACACTAATTGCTAGTGAGACTACAAACAGGGTAACTGCTGATGATTCGATAGTTACATCAGTTAGTCAAGAAGTAGATGATCTAGATGCAAGTTTAGGTGCACTACAAACTACAGTTAGTGGTATGAGTGGATATAGAACCATTATTCAGTATTCAGGAGGAGTAAATCCTAATGTTTCTAATAATGCAGTAGGTGATTATATCATACTAAGCTATGATGGCAGTTATTATACTGTCTTCTGTGCAGTTGCTTCACAGGGAACTACTGATCAGTGGTATACTTCAGGTGGTATAAACGTTCTTGACTTATAATCTTAAGATTATTTAAGTACAATTATGTTGTTTATGTTTATAAGGAGGGCTTCGGCCCTCCTTTTTTTATGCCTACATACACGGGCACGTAATTAAATAATATCTGAAACATTTCTTTTTATACTAATATAATTATTATTAAAATAAAGCAAATATGAAAAAAAGTAGAATTATTGAAGCATTAAGAGCACAGGCCTTAGCAGACAAAGCAAAAGCCCAAATGGCTTTAGATCTATTAGAAAATCAAGCAGTTGGTATTGGAGATCATACTGCAAATGATTTTATGAAAGATGCTGATGAAGCATTAACTCTTCTTGTTGATGCAGAAGATAAACTTGAATGTTTAGACAGATATTGGCCAAACGTTTAATCTTATTAGACTGGTGATCCGTAAAAAAAAATAAACAGATATGGAAACAACAACTATAGTTTTGGTTTTAGTGAGTATGTGTGCAGGTGCTGTATTAGTATTATTAGCGTCTACGTATAGAAGTTTACAAGCTAAGGTCAATGTTACGGAATATACCATTGAACAAATGGAATTACAAAAACAAGTTGAAGATAGGTTCAACAAATTATATAATGAAGTAGACACTCGTGTTGATTCATTAATTCAAATGATAGATGATAGAGAAGAGGAAGTAGAAGATGTCTTAGATGAGATCAGAGACATGATTGACACTACAGAGGGAAGGATAGACAGCCGTGCTGATAAGTTATGGGCTGAGATTGAAAAAATAGAGGAAACTCTAATTAAATAAACAAAAGATCGCCAGTCTTTTAATATATACAATAAATATACTTTATCATGTCAATTAGAAAAAAGAACTTTATACACTGGTTATTTACAGAACATTACTTTAAAAGTGGTACTGGTTTTTTAAAATTCATTGCCACTCTATATGGTATATTTCAACCAATTGCATTTACACAACCAATATGGGAAGAATATCAATGTTGTATGCCATTACTTCCAGCAATCGCAGCATATGTGGTTATATATGGTTTTTTAATAGGAATAGTAGAACACTCATATAATATGTATAATCCTCGTTGGTGGAGGAAACTAAAAAAATAAAATAATATGAAAAGATATTTAAAATGGGTATTTAAAGAATATTACTTTAAACATTGGACAAATGTTCTTAATTTAATAGCAACCTTCTTTGGGTTATTTCTTGCAATACATGTACCAGGCCCAGTGATAGAAGAATATCAATACCATGGTGCTCCTTTAATAGTTTGTATAGGAATGTTTATTGCAACTTATGGTTTTTTCTTTGGCATGTTATTATATCCTCTGCAATTCTATCCTAAGAAATAATATATTATACTCTTTATTTATTTAAACAAGGTACAATACCACGTAGTTATTTGTATAAATAATATATGAACATTGATCTAGGACTCTTTATATCTTTCTTTGGAATCTTTTTCTTTTATTCTTTAATATTATATTTTGCAGCCCCTCGTAAAACAATAACCTTAAAAGAAATTTACATATCAATATTGGCTGGAATTGCTTCAATTTCAGTTTTACAATTTATGTATACGTTTTTTCCTAATCAAGTAACATATAATGAGTTTAATGAATTTATGTATGTTGTTGCACCGAGAGAAGAATTGAGTAAGTTTATTATGTTTTTATTAGTAACAACTTGGATTAGTAAAAAAAGAAAAATTAAACCAGTCGCCTATATGATTATTTCATGTGCTGTTGCCTTAGGGTTTGCTCTAGAAGAAAACATGCATTACTATCTAAAATATGGTGAACATGTTTTAAGTGTAAGAAACGTATCAGCAATGCCAGCACACATGTTCTTTGGTGGAATTATAGGTTATTGGTATGCAGTTGGTAAATTAAATATTGGTAAATTTGGTGGAAGAATCAATTTAGGCCAATGGTTTGTAAAGAGTAGACTGACAATTTATTCAACAATAGGTTTATTTTGTGCAAGTTTAATGCATGGTATTTGGAACTACTCGTTATCTTTTTATTCTAAAATGATAAATGCAATAATGGATAGTATACCAAAAGTCATGGCCTTACCAGTATTTAATAATGGTTGGTTACCTATAACTTTATTTGCAGTGTTTATTCTTTTATTTCTAATGAGAATACTATACAGAGATTTAATAAGACTAGAGAAAGAGAAACAAGACTATATAAAAGAATAAAATAAAATATGCAATTTCAAAAAATAGGAGATGATGAGCGGTTTGAAGTTTCAAATTATGTTAAAGAATATTTAAAACTTAATTCAAAATATAATATAGATTTATATTTAGGATGTGATAGCCATACAAGAACTAAAGGAACTAAATATGTAACTACAATTGTTTTTCATTTAGGTGATAGTGGCTGTCATGTAATTTATACATGGGATAGAGTACCGAAAATTGCAGTTGAAGAGTATTGGACAAGGTTATGGGGAGAAACAGAAAGATCTGTAAAGGCAGCACTATATTTAAGAGAGCAAGGAATAGAGATAAATACTATAGGACTAGATTTTAATTCAGATAAAACAAGAAAGTCCAATAAGCTAGTGAAAGCGAGTATCGGCTATGTAGAGTCGTTCGGCTTTAAAGCTAGGATCAAACCAGACATGTTACCTGCAATTAGTGCAGCAGATGGATTAGCAAGATAAATTTAAACATTTTACGGAAAGAGCATAAGATAAATATAATTAATAAAAAAGCAAAAAGCAAATATGAGTTTAGCAGACGACTTTAACAAAGATAAAAAAGGACCTAGTAATAGAAAGGGAACTCCATACTTAGACACATTTGGTGAAGACCTCACTAAGATGGCAAGTGATGGAAAACTCGACACTATTATTGGTAGAGATAAAGAGGTGTTTAGAATTTGTCAAATACTTTCAAGAAAGAAAAAGAATAACCCTATTATTTTAGGAGATCCTGGTGTAGGTAAAACTGCAATCGTTGAGGCTATTGCCCAAAGGATTGTAGATAAAAAAGTACCTAGACTTTTATTAAACAAAAAAGTAGTTAGTCTTAACATGACTACAATTGTTGCAGGTACAAAATACAGAGGTGAATTCGAAGAGAGAATGAAAATTATAGTAGATGAATTAAAGAAGTCTCCAAATGTAATTGTATTTATTGATGAGATCCATACACTTGTAGGTGCAGGTGGAGTTAGTGGTTCTTTAGATGCTAGTAATATATTGAAGCCGGCACTTGCCAGAGGACAAGTACAGTGTATTGGTGCAACTACCTTAGATGAATATAGAGAAAATATAGAAGATGATGGAGCGTTAACTAGAAGGTTCCAGGAAGTGTTTGTGGATCCACCATCAGGTGAAGAAACTATTGAAATCTTAATGAAGATTAAAGACTCATATGAAGAGCATCATAATGTTTTATATGATGATAAAGCAATTAAAGCTTGTGTAAAATTAAGTGAAAGATATTTAAAAAGTAGAGAACTTCCAGATAAAGCAATTGACTTAATGGATGAAACAGGTGCTAGAAAAAACTTAGCAGATGTTAAAGTTCCTATTGCAATTAAAAAATTAGAGGCTAAACTTTTAGAATGTACTGATGCAAAGGTTGAAGCTGTTAAAAAACAAGATTATGAAAAAGCAGCGTATTGTAGAGATCAAGAAATTGACATTAGAAAAGAAATAGATAGTGAAAATGAAAAATGGGAAAAGTCTTTAAAAAAGAAAAAGAAACAAGTTCTTGAAGAAGATGTTGCAGAAACAATTTCAATGCAAACTGGCATTCCATTAAAGAGACTAGCAGGAGATGAGCTTGATATGATTCTTAAAATGGAAGAAGAACTAAAGTCTAATATTATTGGACAGGATCGTGCGATTGAAGTTCTTTCAAAAGTTATTAGAAGAACAAGAGCAGGTGTTGCAAGTCATAAAAGACCAACAGGAAGTTTTATGTTCTTAGGTCCAACTGGTGTAGGTAAAACTCAAACAGTTAAAGCACTTTCAGAATACTTATTCGGAGATGAAGATAGTTTTATCAGAATTGATATGTCAGAATATCAAGAAAAATTCAATGTTAGTAGACTTGTTGGTTCACCTCCAGGATATGTAGGTCACGAAGATGGTGGTCAATTAACAGAAATGGTAAGACGTAAGCCTTATTCAGTTGTTCTTTTTGATGAGATTGAAAAAGCTCACCCCGATGTATTTAATATATTACTACAAGTTCTTGATGAAGGTAGATTAACAGACTCACTTGGTAGAACTGTAGATTTTACAAATTCAATTATTGTATTAACTTCAAACGTAGGTGCAAGAAGAATTGCAGATTTTGGAACAGGCATTGGATTTGAATCTCAAGCTGAATCAACTTTACATGATGAAAAAATTGAAAGCATAATTAAAAAGGAATTAAAGAATAAATTTAGCCCTGAATTCTTAAATAGACTTGATGAAATAGTTTTATTCGATCAACTTTCAGAAGAGAGTATCTTGAAAATAGTTGATGTTGAATTAGTTGAATTAGTTGAAAGAATGAAAGACATTAATATTGATTTAGAAGTAGATGATGAAGCTAAAAAATTCTTAGCAAAAGAAGGTTATGAACCAGCATATGGTGCACGTCCTCTTAAAAGAGCTATACAACAACACGTTGAAGATACGATTGCAGATGCTATTATTACTAAACAAGTAAAAGAAGGTAAAGTCGTTATCTCAAAACATAAGAAAGAAAATAAACTTTTTATAAAATAACTATATAATTATTATAAAATTATTTTAAATGAGTGTACATTATAGCAAAACCTTTTCTAAAGTATTTAAAGATACAATTAACGATATTGAAAATAATGAACAAGAAAGTTCTCCACGTGGCTTAAAAGTCAAAGAGAACCTCCTTGCTACTCTACCTATAAATCCATTATATCCTATTGCGAATTTCAGTGATAGAACATTTAATTGGAAATATTTTGCAGGTGAATTAGCATGGTATTTAAAGAAAGATAGAGATATAGAGTACATAAATAATTTTAGTTCTTTTTGGAAAAACATTACAAATCCAGGTACAAATGAAATTAACTCAAATTATGGTTCATTAGTTTTAAATGAACAATTAGAATGGGTTATTAAAAGTCTTGCTAAAGATAAAAACAGTAGACAGGCTATTGCATTCTTTAATAGACCTCAATTTCAATTTGAAGGTAACAAAGATTTTGTATGTACCATGTATGCAAACTTTTTTATTAGAAATAATAAACTTCATATGAAAATTCAAATGAGATCCAATGACATATTTTATGGTCTTACGTTTGATGCACCTTTCTTTTCATTCTTACATCAAACAGTTTATCAAGCTGTTTGGAAAGAAAGAGTCTTAGAACTTAATGGAGAAGATGACATTTTAGAATTAGGTACCTATTATCATTGTGCAGATAATATTCATTTTTATGAAAGACATTTTGAGTTAGCAAATAAAATTAAAAATGCAGATAATAAGTTTGAAGAATATTCTCTTAAACTTAGAAAGACTTTTATTGAATATACAGAAGAAGGCTTGCAATTAACTGAAGCTGCAAAAGATTTTATAGATGATGTTGACTTTTCAATAGAAGGAAATGTTGAAACAGATCAAGAATATTATAAAGAATTAATAGCAAAATACTTTTATTTGAAGTTATGAAAATGGTAAATGTACCCACATTTAGAATGAATTCAAACTTTTTATTACAAGAGGATTTTGATATATATTTACTGAAACATCATGATGACTTTTTTAGAAGAATAGTTGAACATGTTGTGAATAGATTAGAAGATATTGAAAAGGATAATTTACTTTGTAAAATTCAAGATGATGATGGATCAGTATTTGAACTGAGACTTCCGGAAGATGGTTTTATGAAGGCTGTAGATAAATCGATTCAATATTTTCAAATGATTGAAGATTATGAAACTTGCCGAGACGCGGCATTATTAAAAACATATATAAAAGAATAAACTATGCATTATTTTCCAAAGGACGAAGAATTTAAAAGATTCGCAAAATCAGAAGGTGTATCATCTTCTAAACTAAACTACTATCAATCACAGGTACAAGGTTCTATGACGCCTTATATTCTTGAAGAAAGAGAAATGAGAGTTACTCAAATGGATATTTTCTCAAGGTTAATGATGGATAGATTATTATGGGTTGCTGGCCCTGTAGACGATAACATGTCAACTGTAATTCAAGCTCAGTTAATGTTTTTAAACAGCAATTCCAACGACGAAATTAAAATGCATATTGACAGCCCAGGTGGTAGTGTAAAATCTGGTCTTTCTATGGTTGATGTAATGGACTATATAGATTGTGAAATTAGAACAATCAACACAGGTATGGCAGCATCAATGGGTTCAGTACTTCTAGGTGCTGGCACGAAAGGCAAGAGAATGAGCCTAAGATTTAGTAGGACTATGTTACATCAATCATCAGGAGGTTTCAGAGGAAATATACAAGACGCTGAAATTGATTGGGCTGAATGGCAAAAGATTAACGAAGTTCTATTTGAATTACTTGGTGAATACTGTGGAAAGACTGCAGAACAAGTAAAAAATGATGCAAGTAGAGATCTTTGGTTAGGAGCTAATGACGCGTTGGAGTATGGAATTATAGACGAGATAGTTACGCCAAAGGGTAAAATCAAACCATGGTAAAATGAAAATAATTATTTGGGTAAAACTTAGTGATTTATATGTTTTAGAGAAATATCTAAACAATGAAATTTTAGACAATAACTATCAAATTGAATATGCTACAAGAGTATTTAAAGAGGCTATTCAAGTACAATTAACTTTTGACAATTTTTTAAACTTATTTGAAAATGAGATTCTTATCGAGAAAAAGTAAAATAGACAACTTAATGTTTGTCGATTTAGTAAACAAACAATTAGAACCACATGGTGTAACATACACTGATGTTAGAGGAGATGCTAATTGGTTTATGAAATATAAAACTACTATTCAACAGCAAAATAGATTCACTGACTGGGCAGTTTATTATTTAATAGATAAAACTGAAATGTCAACTAAAAGAGCAGAAGGAGAAGTTTCATGGTTTATACTTCAATATGGTCTAACTCTTAAAAAAGAAAATGCTTTATAGGTTATTTAGGTAAGTAGATCTAGATAAATATCTTATGAGTAAAAAATCCACAGCATGGTTCTTTGAAGATCCAATGGACTTCGAATATAAGAAGTATAAGCTTTTAGCTAATGTTGAATTTGCTGAAAAAAGTTTAAATGAAGGTAATATCCATGATGCGATGGATTTTATCGAAGATCATCTTGTATGTTTTTATAGGTTTCAAACAGATCAAGAAATTAGACAAATTGGTGATTCTGAAATAATAGGAGTTGATCCTATTATGATGGATTTAATTTATAAGAAAGGTGGAAAAGACACACGAGGAGATATTAAGATTCTTTCAGATATTGCAGAGCTTGGTATTTTAGAATTTGAAGCATTACACAGTTTATTTAGAGTTAAGTGGAGGTATATTGACGATGCAATTACAATGACACATGTGCCTCAAAAACAAGATTTATTAGGCAACGGTTACGTTTTTCTTTCATGTGAAAAAAATAATTGGACTAGACTTTATTATTTTCACAATCCAGAAGGAGTTACTGAATGGAAAAACTTTGAATTTACTTTTCAAAAAGAAGTAGACTATAATAAAGATTTTGTTATGGACTTTGTTGATAGTTTAAAAGAAAAAACAAGCGATTTAATTTTTATCAATGCTACTTTAAATAAAGAATGTCAATCTAAAAGGGCAATTGATTTTGTATTAACCTGCAAGATCTATTATAAGTTACAAAAAGACTTCTTATTTTAAAGAATATATAGTCTATAAAGTAAAAAATAAATAAGATAAATGGCTTACGTATCACAAGAGGATGTAATTTTATACGTAGACAGTGTTATCTCATTTAATAGTGACCAAGATTGTAATTTTAGATTATTAGTTTATAAAGATTATTTAACAACGCAACTTGCACTAGAGAATGTTGATGCTATTACTGTTACTATATTTGACAATGTAGGAAGGAGAGTTTTAAGTTATGCTCACCCTACAATTCCAGGAAAAACATTACCCTTAATAATAGGAGGAGACAATACAGAAAATCAACAAGGATTTATAGAATTTACAATAGCTGCCGAACATAGTCAGCAGTTTATTGCTAATGATGTATATGCTATAGTAAGTTTAGTTTGGTCAGATTATTATCCAGAACCTAAAACAATAACTACACCTAAAATAAAAATTGGAAATTTAACAGGAGGCGCAAATCCTAATCCACTATTAAGTGGAAGTATTTTGGGTCAAAAAGGTGAAAAAGGTCAAGCAGGTCCAGCAGGTGCCGCTGGCCCAGCAGGAGGACCTCCAGGTCCAGTAGGTTTACAAGGACTTCAAGGTCCTAAAGGTGATGATGGTACAAGTGGACCGAGTGGAGCTCAAGGAAATTCAGGCCCTATAGGTAATAAAGGTGAAGTTGGTCAAAAAGGTCAAGATGGTATTCAAGGACTTCAAGGTATTCAAGGTATTCAAGGACTTCAAGGTCCAGCAGGTCCAGCAGGTCAAGATGGCACAGATGGTGCTCCAGGTCTTCAAGGTCCAGCAGGTAATTTAGGTCCAGCAGGTCAAGATGGTCAAGATGGTTCTATAGGTCTTCAAGGTCCATTAGGTCCAGCAGGTCCAGCAGGTCCAGAAGGAAAAGATGGTCAAGATGGAACAGATGGGGCTCCAGGTCCAGCAGGTCAAGCAGGTCCAGCAGGTCAAGATGGAACAGATGGAACAGATGGTGCTCCAGGCCCGGCAGGTCCAGTAGGCCCAGCAGGTCCAGCAGGTCCAGAAGGACAAAACGGTACAGATGGTCAACAAGGTATTCAAGGTCAAAAAGGAAATGAAGGTCAAAAAGGAAATGAAGGTCAAAAAGGAGAGGCTGGTTCTATAGGTCCAGTGGGACAAGCAGGCCAAGATGGAACAGATGGTGCTCCAGGATTGGCAGGTCAAGCAGGTCCAGCAGGTCAAGCGGGTACAGATGGACAAGCAGGCACAGACGGTGCTCCAGGCACGGCAGGTCCAGTAGGTCCAGCAGGTCCAGCAGGTCCAGCAGGTCAAGATGGAACAGATGGCCAAGATGGAACAGATGGCACAGTAGGTAGTGATGGTGAAAAAGGAGACGTAGGTCCAACTGGCCCTAAAGGTGAGGCTGGAAATGATTCAACAGTTTCAGGTCCTAAAGGTGAAAAAGGAGTTGATGGTAATTCAGCAACTGGAGTTAAAGGTGATAAAGGTGAGGCTGGAAATGATTCAATAGTTTCAGGTCCTAAAGGTGATAGAGGAGTCGATGGAAATGATTCAACAGTTTCAGGTCCTAAAGGTGAGGCTGGTCCAAGTGGTGCTAAAGGTGAGGCTGGTCTAAGCGGTGCTAAAGGTGAGGCTGGAAATGATTCAACAGTTTCAGGTCCTAAAGGTGAGGCTGGAAATGATTCAACAGTTTCAGGTCCTAAAGGTGAGGCTGGAAATGATTCAACAGTTTCAGGTCCTAAAGGTGAGGCTGGAAATGATTCAACAGTTTCAGGTCCTAAAGGTGAGGCTGGTCCAAGCGGTGCTAAAGGTGAGGCTGGAAATGATTCAACAGTTTCAGGTCCTAAAGGTGAAGTTGGAAATGATTCAACAGTTTCAGGTCCTAAAGGTGAGGCTGGTCCAAGTGGTGCTAAAGGTGAGGCTGGAAATGATTCAACAGTTTCAGGTCCTAAAGGTGATGCTGGAAATGATTCAACAGTTTCAGGTCCTAAAGGTGAGGCTGGAAATGATTCAACAGTTTCAGGTCCTAAAGGTGAGGCTGGTCCAAGCGGAGCTAAAGGTGAGGCTGGAAATGATTCAACAGTTTCAGGTCCTAAAGGTGAGGCTGGAAATGATTCAACAGTTTCAGGTCCAAGTGGTCCTAAAGGTGAGGCTGGAAATGATTCAACAGTTTCAGGTCCTAAAGGTGATGCTGGAAATGATTCAACGGTTTCAGGTCCAAGTGGTCCTAAAGGTGAAGTTGGAAATGATTCAACAGTTTCAGGTCCTAAAGGTGAGGCTGGTCCAAGCGGAGCTAAAGGTGAGGCTGGAAATGATTCAACAGTTTCAGGTCCTAAAGGTGAGGCTGGAAATGATTCAACAGTTTCAGGTCCAAGTGGTCCTAAAGGTGAAGTTGGAAATGATTCAACAGTTTCAGGTCCTAAAGGTGAGGCTGGTCCAAGTGGAGCTAAAGGTGAGGCTGGTCAAAAAGGTGAGGCTGGTACAGGATCTAATTCTAATTCTAGTTCAAGCACTACAATGTATTTAGCTAGAGTAGAATGGGATAGTTCATTAACTGCTGTTACTGCAGCATTTGAAGACCCTAGTGGAACTGGGGTTTATGTAACTAGTAATACTACTATCTCACAAGGAATTACAGACTATTGGGAATTTCAATTTACAAATGAAGATTATCCACCTATAAGTGTTATAAGCTATGGCTGGGATCCAATTAACAGTAGGTATAGTCTTAATCATTTAGAAACTGGTAAATCTGAATTTAGTTATGAAATAAAAGGATTTAGTACTTCTCAAATAGGAGGAGCAAGCTCAACTAACTGGGAATCTGATATATTTTCAAGTTTTTCAAATGCACATATAAGTTTACATTTAGAAAATAGCAATCTTAACGTAACTAGAAAACAAGCAACTGGTGGTTTTGGTGGAGGTACACCTGCACAGGAAGGTCACGCATATATAGTTTTTATATTTAATAAATAAAATAATAAAATGGCAAAATACGATCCAACACATCCGGCTTTATGTTTATATGGAATAGCAAGTAATATAGTAGCGTTAAATCAATATAATGAAAATGACGATACTGGTTTATATGGGATTGATATTTCATATAGGCTTACTATTTCAGGTATTTCTCCTCAAAATATTTTAGATAAATCTGTTCGTAATGATAATAAATATAATGGGATTGATGTTAAGGCAGGGGATTGGGTATCTGTCGATACAGGTAAAAAGGTTTTAAATATTACAAATGTTATTGAAAAGACAAATGACAGTATTATTATTGAAGTAGAAGATGTTGACGCTATTAATTATAGACAATATGGCCAAAACAATTTTGGTGCTGGTGAAAAGATTATTATATTTGAATTAAGTGAAAATGGAAATCCGGTATTAGTAGGAGATGGCGCGGCACAATTTGATACAGGTGCAATTGATTTATTACAGTCTAGATTTTCAATAGACGAACAAGATGAAAGATTCAGGTTTGATCATTTAATTGCACCAAACGTAGATGTTGGAGATATAGTAGGCGTAGATTCTAATGGTAATATAGTTAAACATGGGTCAGTTGATTGTTGTGAATTACCCGTAGGTAGTGTAATATCAACACAAAGAAATGGCAAAAGTGTTTATATAAAACCTTTTAATAAAATTATAGATAACTATTCAAATCCCTCAATGTTAAGTGGGAATCCTAAACAAACATATTATACAGATCCATTAAATCCTGGTGACATAAGCACGACTAAGAAAACTGGATCAAAACCCGTTTATCTACATTTAAGAGATGCAGTACCAACTGTTGTAAATTCCACATCGGCTACTTCATTACCTGATGGTAGTGACTTTATACTACTTAATAATATTACAATATTTAATGGACCTAATGGGGATCAAGTAGCTGACGTTACTGAATTGAAAGATTTGATAAATCAATTTTCAAGTTTTACATATATCACAGCGGATACGTTTTTTGATAATATAGAAATTGAGACAGATTCAACAGAATTAAAAAGTGAAATTGGACAATGTGTTTCTTTAGTTTCAGGAGATGGAGGATCTAATTATACATATCCATCTGCTACATTTAATGATGGCGTAAACTCCGTTACTATTACATTTAATCCATACAACTATAGTTTAAGCCCTACTGGTTATTTTGGAGATAATAATTTTTTAGTAATAACCGCAGTTGAAATTGCAGAAATATTAAATACTGAATTTACTAATAATAATATAAATCTATATGCATCATCATATCAACCTGATACTGGTCAACAATATCCATTCTTAAAAATAGAAGGATTAAGTGGTGCAGACATATTAATAACCAATGGAAATGCAGATGCATTTAATACTAATTTTGGAGGAGTTAACTCAGTAACAGGTTTAGATCTAGTTACTAATGCATCTAGCGACTTGTTTATAAGATTAACTAGATTAGATGGTGGAGATATTTTAATAACAGGTGGAATAAGTGTTGGTGGAATAATAAAACCAGACGGAGGTTACATTAATGCAAACGGTATTTGTTCATCTTCATCAGGTAGCCCAGCTCTTATTTTAATGATTGAAGGTAATAGTGAAGGTACTGTTGAATTTGGAGAAGTTGGCGTAAGTGTAAACGATGATAAAGATATGAGCCCTAATATTACAAATACTACTAATAGAGCAAGTGGATGTTACATAACACATACTCCTTTCCTTGGTTCTAGTGTTAATGTTAAAATAAATGGTATAGATGCTAACTTAGGAAACTCTGCAAACTATACTATTAAAAGTTGTTATTTTAGTCCAAATGGCTTAATAGTTAGAGACTTAGATGAGATAAATCAAGGTGATCAATTATACTGGAACGGAGACGTAGCTGGCTTTGAATTAGATCCTACAGATGACATTGATTTTCTATACCAAACATCAAGTGCTAACATAAGCTAATCTTATAATATTCTACTATACTTTTATTAGAAAAAATAAATCTCTAGCGCGAAAAGGGCGCCTACTCATTGATATATAAATCACATATAAAAATATTAAAATCTTAATTGATTTATAAGATAAAAAAATAATATTAAAAATAGGTTATAGTTACATTAGATAGCTATGACTATTTTTATATATAAAGACCTTATCACATAACGTGATATACCCACATAACGTGGAATTAATATTGTAAATAAAATAAATTGTTTTGTAATTTTAAAATTTAGTTTAGGGCCTAGGTTTTAAATTTAATCAAAATTAGGGAGTTGATTTTTACAAATGATTTATTTTACAATATGTTAAAAATAAAATAAAATAAAATGAATTTAATACCCGCAAAAATGTTAAATGCCTATAGAAATGGTGACGCTGATGTTGCTGTTTCTGCGGATTGGGCAAATTTAGCTGCTACAAAGGTTATTGATGCAAAGACAATCGGTTTAAAATTTCAACATGTTGAAGATTTAATCAGTGCTGAAGAAGTTGCAAGAATTGCAGGAGATGAAGCGCTACAAACGAATATCAGTGCTGAAGAAGCTGCTAGGATATTAGAAGTTTCAATCGAAAGAGTTGCAAGAATTGCAGGAGATGAAGCGCTACAAACGAATATCAGTGCTGAAGAAGCTGCTAGGATATTAGAAGTTTCAATCGAAAGAGTTGCAAGAATTGCAGGAGATGAAGCATTACAATCGAATATAGATGCTATTGAAGATAACTTCGAAGACGCTGTTAGTGAAGAAGCATCTATTAGAGCTGCTGC
>Ga0233401_1000564_pt1 | contig 13732 bp, 12 predicted proteins | sample 49DmetaG_FD_190067 | JGI IMG/M metagenome (GOLD analysis project Ga0233401, IMG submission 190067) | Seawater microbial communities from Monterey Bay, California, United States - 49D | ecosystem: Environmental > Aquatic > Marine > Coastal | place: USA: California | collected 2016-10-03
ATGCACATATTGATTGCTTTCATACGATCGCCAAAGATTGAGAAACTTTTGACGATGTGGCAAAGGCGGCGAGTGGAAACCACTTCTTCTACGCCTTCAGCCTCAAAGGTTTTGCGGATTACGTTCGACCATGCGATCAGCTTATCTGCAAAGGTAGTATCTTCTACACCATATTTGCCCATGTGAGCTGCTACGATTTTACGTTCAATAGTAGGCTGAGGGAAAGGCTGATCAATTACACATACGAATCTTTCAAGGAAAGCATCGTCGATGATTGAGGCGGCGGTAAATCGTCCATCGTCTGAGCCGCGCCCTTTAGTATTCGCTGTAGCGATTACGTTGAAACCTTCAGCAGGTGTTACCACTTCACCAGTTTTCTTAAGCAAAACTGGATTGCCTTCAAGGACTCCTTGGAGACACATAATTTTGTTAGTGGCACGATCGATTTCGTCAATCAAAAGAATGCAACCGCGTTCCATAGCTTTAATGACAGGGCCTTTTTGAAAAACCGTTTCGCCATTTACTAGACGGAAACCACCAATCAAATCGTCTTCATCAGTTTCAGGAGAGATTTGAACTCGTACGTATTCACGCTTTGTTTTGGCACAAGCTTGTTCAACCATCATAGTCTTACCATTACCAGAAAGACCAGCAATGTACGTTGGGAAAAACATATTTGACTTAATGATTTTCATGATTGTGTTATACTCACCCCACTTAATGTATGTGGAATCGACTGATGGTACGTAAACTTCATCGTTAGAGACTGAAGCTACTCCTCTGAATGCTATATTAGCCATTGCCGTTTGAGGCACTTCAGAGGCCACAGGAGCACTTACTGCTGGTGCTTCAAGGGAGTATACTCCACGTTTTACGCGGTGTAAATCGTTAATTGTTTGATACGCGACTTTTACGTCGATGCTGTTATCTTCAGCATGTGCCAAAATTTCCTGGCGAGTGAAAGAGGCCTTACCGGACTCTGCGAGTATTGATTTGAGTGATTTTGTCATAATTTGTTTAACCTTTTTGAATTATTATAGATCTATTATACCGTAAGTTTCCTAGTTTGTACACCGTTTTTATGCGATTATTTCAGCAAATTTAGTCATAATGATCCGATTTGTACGATTTGCTACGTTATGTTTAGCGAATTGCCTTGCTAATTTTGATTGTTCTCCGCGGCTATTTGATACGTTTTTGCCTTCGGATGATGAATAATCAAACTCTTGGTCTTCAATCTTAATGTTTGGTGAAAGCAAAAAATACGAGTTGTAACCAAAGCAATTGGCAGAATGAAAGTAATTGTCCTTGCGGTACTTTTTCATATATTCGCCTCCTTTGGTATAAGCATTACCATTGCCAACCACTTCGCGAGCCATTTTATTGAGATGCCGATTGCCATCACGCTTACTGTTTGGAAGGAAAAAGCCAATAGTATTGACGCCTTTAACTTCTTTTAATAGCTTAACAAGACATTTAGTGGCGCCGCGTCTTTCTATTTCCCTTTGTTTTCCAGCTACATTGGTTAAGTACGAAGAGCTGTATGTGCCTTCTGGTTTGCAGCCGTGTGATTCGCCATCTGTCAAAAATATTACATTGAGCTTTTGAACAGGATTCTTTTTTCTAAAATCATCTACAATTGAGTGAGCAGCTATTAATGTTGCGTCTAATGGTGTACCACCTAAGTGCTCGAATTTTGAAATTCCTTGTTGGCTAAAGGTGTATTCATTAGAATTAAGAATTTGCATAATCACCATTTGGAATGCATCGTTGTATTCTTTTGCTGTCATTTCGCTTGAAAACAATTCAGCCAAAACTAAGCCTTTCATATCAAATTCCATATCTGATTGCGATACATCTTCGCCTTCCAAAGAATAGTTTGAGGTGAAAGAATACACCTTAAATGGTATACCAACCTTTTTGCAAAAATGAACTAAGTTTAAAGTATGTTCTAATACGTCTCTAAGTACAGAACTCATTGAACCTGAGTAGTCAATAAAGAAAATCATTCCATGGCTTTTAGCATCTGCAAGGTGCATTACCGATTGGAAAATTTGATCATCGTATTTGTACTTATGAAGTTTGTTTACGTCCAATGAACCTTTACGAGACTCTTGAGCTCGCGAGTATTGGTAAGCTGCTTTTCTACGTTCAAATTCACGAGCAAGTACACCAACCTTTTTGTTTATTTTCTTTTTAAATTCTAACGCCCTAAGAGTAGCTTTTGAAATACACTCTATACGTTCTTGAGCGGTGTAATACTCTTCCGAATAGAATGCTTCAATTTTAGAACGATCTGCCATTACGTCCTTATAGCCAATAATGTGTTTATTGATTGTAGTTTTCGTAGGCCACAGGGCAATATGCTGTTCAGTGCGGTAACCTTCATCTTTTGAAGCCACCTCATCTACTAAATTTTCTTCAAGTGTTTTTGTTGTGGTTGGCTCGAGAATAATGTCTTCACCATTTGAGTCGCTTTTACCACCAGCAGATTCTTGACCAAGCGTACCATCTTCTGAATAATCGTCTGATTCGCTTTTCATTTGATCAAGGACTTCGTCTAAAATTTTATCCATATCTTCATCAGTGACATTAGATGAAAGACTATGTGATTCTGTACCATCGTCAGCTTCGTCAGAAGTGTCTTCTGGAATTGATGAATTAGCAAAATCATCGCTATCATCTTCACTGCCATTTTCGTCTGGAATAAGCTGTTCGCCTTCGCCATCTTCAGTAGTATCACCAATCTGATTTTCAGGCTTAGATTCTTCTTCTTCCTTTTTAGCCTCTGCTTCTTCTTCAGCAAACTTTTTTACTTTATGATAAAGATCAACTACGTCTTGAAATGTTTCTGCAGCATAGCATTCTTGGTAAAGCTTTTCTTCGTCTTCATTAAGAGGAATATCAACAATAGTGCCAATTTTGCCGCGTAAATTTAAGCGATCAAGAAAGCACATGTCTTCAACATTCTTATCTTTAATTCCAAAGAAGTCGCCTTCAACAAGTTCCTTATAGGCACCATTAAAAATTCTTGGCATACCAGCGTATTTGCCTTTGATAAGACGCTCAATACGAATATCTTCAATAATGTTTATGATGTCAAAATATTTACGATCTTCTTTTTCAAGGAAAGATTCTAAACCATCAGCAGGAGTATAAAGAGCATGTGATACTTCGTGTCCTACAAGCATATCATATACGACCTTACCTTTATCTTTCCAAACTGGAAGACCAAGCACACGATGCTTTACATCGAAATATGCAGTTTTAATCCCCTTTTTGTGAGTGACCGTAATATTTTCAGTGGCCAGCAATTTAGCCAGTGATGATTGATTTTGTAAATCGAGTATTTTTTCCATAAACCTTAACCGTTTGTTATAGATCTATTATACTCTAAGAAACTTTAATTGTGAACTGTTTTTTTCACTTTTTTACCTCTTTCGGGCTAAGCTGTTGATTACCAACAACTTATGATAACACTTTTTTTGCTTGAGCTACTATATCAGCATATTTACCATACTCTAATTTGACACCATACTGCTTTTCAAAGGCTGGGGCAAGATTGTTTTCAAAATAAGAGCGGAAAAGGTTGTCGTCAGATTGACGTGGATCGTGTCGCGCGCGCATGCTCGCGAGCGCGATTATATTATTAGCGGTGTCGTACTTATAATGCTCCATCTTTTTTTAGCTGACTAAAGTTGTTTACCTTTTCGAATTCAAGCTTTCGAGGGAATTTACCTTCGAGCAAATCTTGTTTGTGCGAAATAATGAATACGTTTGTTTCTTTCCCAAGCGTATACAATATCTTAAGTAGATTATCGACGCCATCAGCATCCATACTTGAATCAAATGTTTCGTCAAGAATAAGTAGATTCGTATTAGCTGAGTTTTTCATTTTAGCGATTTGACGCCAAGCAAAAAGTAAACTTAAATCAATACGTTGTTTTTCACCTTCAGAAAAAGAAGCATATGTGAATTCATCGCGGTGGCGTGATTTAATTGTTTCGTTGAATGAATCATCGAGGTGGAATAGAACAAAGAAGTCAAGAACTTGCAAGTATTGATTAATAAGCTTATTCATAACTGGCAAATACTGACGAATAACCTTTGTCTTAATTCCGGTATCACGCAACAATTCACTAATAGCATCAAGGTAAGAACTAACCTTAGATTGTTCTGAACGCTTATTGTTAAGTTCTTCACGAGTAGTGCGATCAGTTTCAAGTTTTTCTTCAGCTACAGTAGTATCTTGAACTTCAACAACCTTTTCCAACGACTTAATTTTATCTTTTAGCCCAGTAACCTTTACGTTATTTGTGTTAATAGATGATTGAACTTCATTAAGGTGCACCCATTGTTCACGGTATTCTTCGTGTAAAACTTCTACACTTTTACGTTCATTTATCGATTTGTCAATTTTTGCTTGTATACTTTTAGCGTTTGCTTGTGCTTCGGCAATTTTTTCGTTTTTTAAATCTAATGATATATCCTGAGAACACGTAGGACATACGTTATTTACTTCATAAAACTTTGCTTCTTTTACGATTTTTCTTACGTCAGTATCAAGTGACTGTTCAGCGAAGTTGTGATTTTGTATTTTGTTATGAGCATTGTCCATTTTAGATTTAACATCTAAATACGTATTATCATACTCTTCTTGCAGCGTTTTATTACTATTGCTTATTTCAAAGATTTCATCTTCAATTCTTTTAATTTCCTTTTTTCGCTTTGACTCTTGTGATGTATCAATTCTTTTTAAATCTGCGATATGATTGTTTTGTAGCCTTATAGTTTCTTTTAGTAATTCTAATTGGTGATCAGTATCACTCATTTGACTTCTTAAAAGACTTACCTTATCTTTAAGAACACCATTCATTTTTGTAAAGATGCCAATATCTAAAAGATCTTCAATTACGTTCCTACGTTGGTGAGAAGGAAGCTGCATAAAAGGAATAAAGTTAGAAGAACCTAAAACAACTACTTGGTGAAAAGACTTATGATTCAGCTTTAAAATATTCTGCTCAATGATCTTTTGATAATCGCGGCTATGTGATTCTTGATCTAATAGCTTTCCATTACGATGAACCTCGAAAATGTTTGGTTTCATGCCACGAATAATCTTATATTCGATTTTACCAACAGAAAATTCAACTGTGACTAAACAGTTTTTGTTATTAATCGAATTAACCAATTGTGGTTTATTGATACTACGGTGAGGTTTACCAAATAAAGCATATGATAAAGCATCTAGCATAGTAGATTTACCAGCACCGTTTGCTCCAACGATAAGTGTTGAAGAATCTCGATCTAAGTAAATCGTTGTTTCGTTATTTCCTGTCGAAAGGAAGTTTTTCCACGTAAGTTTTTTGAATGTAATCATTATATAGTATCTAGTGCTTGAGCTTCAACTAAAAGTTCTTGCATCATTTTTTTCAATATGTCTGGATTTAAATTTGTTTCAGTGGCATCGATATAACTATTGAGTAGTGTTGGAGTATCATCAACCTTTACGTCATCATCTTCAACATTATTACCGCTATACTCGTCAAAGTTTTCTATGATACGTACTTCATGAGGATTGTAATCATAAACCTTTTCCATAAACTTATCAAAGGCGTATAGATCTTTTTTATTTGTCACAATCACTTTGATATATGTACCTTCAATCTGATCCTTTGTAATATTAGGCTCATCATCGCCATCGTAAAAAATCTTTTGGAATAACACGTTGGTGTTACGAATAGGTGTTATATTACGTGTTTCTGTATCCAACACATGAAAGTGTTTAGGATCTCCAGCATCAGACCAAGTTAATTCGTACTGTGTGCCAAGATAAGTAATATTGTCTTGAGTACTTTTTGTATGATAGTGACCTGAATAAACAGCTTCATATCTATCAAACATTTTCTTATCCATACCATGTGATTTAATATTAGCTCCTGCCATATATTGGAAACCACCAAGTTCTAAGTGACCCATAAGAATAGGTGCTGCAGCTGTACGAATAAAGTTTAAACACTCATCTTCATTTTCTTTACACATCCATGGCAATAAAGCAACATCTAAACCATCGTAATTATTGATGGTAGGATTCATGTGAATGTGAATACGATCAGAATATTGATTCAGTATTGTTTCAATAGAGTTTAACTCGTTTGTATTCTTGTAATATACATCGTGATTTCCTGGAATAATATCCATGTGTATATCATACTCGTAAAGCTTCGAAATAAAACAATTGTAGTTATGTTCTAAAACTTTATAGTTAACATACTTACGGTGTTCGAAGTAATCACCTAGATGTAGAATACGTTTAATCCCATTCTCTAAAAGATAGGGAAAAAATATTTCATCATAAAATTTGGCTGAATAATCTAAAAAGATATCTGAGCCATTTTTGACACCCGCATGAGTGTCATTCAATATCGCTATTTGCATAATTTATTTTTTCGGAAAATCTTCAATAGGAGTTTCATTCTTTTCGAAATAGTTTAAAAACTTTTCTAAGCCTCCTACAACTTTTTTCTTTGAGCGTTTTTTACGTTGTTTAAGTTCTTTACCAAATTCTTTAACTTTATTATCACGATCACGTATTTGTTGAGACTTATATCTTACACGATCAACAATACCAGAAGGATCAGGATGATCGCCAATATCCATAAAGGCTTCTGCACCTGCAAAGTCAATGTATTTTTCTTTAATTTCTTGTTGCTTCTTTTCTTTAGCAATACGTCTTAGGAATGCGTAGTATGTTATTTGTGTAAAGTACGCAAAGGCATTGGGTAATCCAGTACGAGTTGCCTTTTTAACATCATAATTCATGATTGCTTTAATACAATTTTCAACTGCGTCCATTACCATTTCTTCACGGTATGTGTATCCTACAAAGTTTGGTTTATGAGATAATCCTTCTGCAATTTTTAAAAAACAAGTCCCAATGTATTCTGTTATGATTGGTTCGTCTTCTAATTTTTCTCTAGCCTCATTAACAGACGTAACATAATCTACAACTGATTGTGAAAATTGTTTATTGTTTACATAATGTGGTTTATCCCTTGGCTTCTTTTTAACTTTCTTTTCCATAATTTAGTATCTATTATAATATATGTTTCATTAAACGTACACAATAAAAATGCATTTTTTATCATTTTACGGTGTACAACTGTTCAAACTTTTGGTATAATAATTAAGTCCAAACAAAAAAAGGAGGAGTCTATTCTTTTCCTTTGTGCTTCTTTCTCCATTCGGAGTGATAATCAGAAGTTGATTGATATCCTTTATCCTCTTGTAATCCACTACTGTCACTGATGCCATTATCGATCTTCCATTCTTCACCTTCGTCATCATCCATTAAATCTTGATTATCAACTGGAGGATCAGTATTCTCAAACAACAGATTGTTTATCTCATTATCTGTCATGATATCCTTTAATTTGTCGATTAAAAAATATCGATGATAGTGTAGCTTAAGGGCAAAAGGTGTTTCAGTAAAACCTATGATCTTATCTCCGGCGAGCTGCACTAATTCGTCCTCTTCAGTATCGATCCAAGGGCGTAAATAACTTTTTTGTTCCAAATCATCGAACGTTAACTGCAAGGGCGCAGCGATGTTTAGAATATTATTTTCTTCATCTGTATCGATATTTTCTGCGATAATGTATGTACCATCAACTAATCGATAACTACAAACTGATATATCGTTTAAAAACGCTTTTAGTGCTTCTGATGGGATGAATGTCATAGTGGTACCTCGTGTATTTTGTAGTTGAATTTTTCTTTTGCGTAAATTTTTACTCTTTCAATAGCATGATTTAACGTATAGTTCTTTTTCTTTTTCCATGAAAAGTCATCAGCTAAATCATATATAGTACAACCTTGTCCATCTTCCGTTTTTCTTAAACCACGACCAATCGATTGAAGGACTCTTATTTGTGATTTTGTAGGTGAAGCAAACATTATATTGTGTAGATTAATTATATTTATACCTGTGCTAAAGGTACCAACACTCGCTACAATCACTGCGTTCTTTTCTTTTTCAGTAATTTCGCGAATCCTTTCACGCTCTTCGGCATTTACAGCACCGGATACAAAGAAAACTTTTCGGCCGGTACCTTTTAATTTTTCAACAAACATGTCGTATAGAGGCTTTCCATGCTTTTGCACCAAGTTATATAGCACCAATGAGTTACCTTGCTGATCACACGTAAGGTTAACAATAAATCGATTACGCTTTTCGTGACTTACTATATGATCTATTTCATCTTGGTACTTTAGTCCTTTACACACTTTACGTTCTTCGTCTGGATATTTTAGAACTAAACACTGAACTGTAAGCTGTGCTAACGTATCAGAATCAATCAACTCCTTTGTAGTAGTCACCTTATAAACAGGACCAAAGTTACCTTCTAAAGTCATTTGATTCGACACCGCACCATCAAGCGTACCAGTAGTACCTATACGCATATGCGCTTCAGTTAATCGATTCATGATTGTAGTTAAACTTTTAGCTTTAAATGTGTGTGCTTCATCGCCTACAACAAATCCGTATTGTCTAAACCAAGATTGAGGTAAACGAATAGCGCTTTGCCAAGTAGTAATAACTACAGATTGATCAAAATCTATTTTTTCTTTGCCTGAATAAATTCTGTGAACATCTTCTTCTACGTCAAACGTATCATCTTCACCTGAATAATCTGCAAAGTCTTTATACATTTGTTCAACCAACGATGTAGTAGGCACAACAACTAATGCTTTAAAATCAACATCCGTTTCAAGAAAATATCGCATTAGCATATAAATGATTAGCGATTTACCAGAACCTGTAGGAGATATCAAAATACATCTACTATTTTGCGCTGCATGAATAAATGCATCTAACTGATAGTCTCGTGGATTAATCATTTTGCCTTTAATGCTAATAGGCAACTTATCTACGAATTCTTTCAATTCATCTTTTTCATCAACAGAGTGTTTTAGAGAATCATCTACCTTAAGTTCATACCCTCGTTCATAACAAAACTCTGCAACTCGCTTCATTAAACCATAAGGAATAGTTTGCGATCGTGAATCAAACAGACGTATTTTACCGTCCCACATTTTATTGCGATAGGCAGGCATAAATTTATATCCCTCAGCATAGAACGTAAAGTATTCCGATAATTCCATCAAAATACCACTATCGTCAGATCGTAGTATTACTTTAGCTTCATCTTTTTTTGTTGCAATTATCATTACATGCCTGATGTAAACTTCTTAAAGTCTAAAATATTTTTCACGTGTGTATGTCTCCATCTGATGTTACCCATGATTTCTTCAAGTGTATCAATAATTGTTTTCTGATAATCTATCTGTGCTTTAATGCGTACCATATCTTCATCAGTTGAGTAATACATATCCATGTCGCTCTTTAATGGTTTAGTCATACCATCAAATGGGTCGTACTTCCATTTACGATCATCCATATCTTGTTGCGACATCTTACCATTATAATAAAGCCACTTATCTTTTTTCATGGATTCTTGTTCCATTTCTTTTTTCTTTAACTGAAGCTTAGCCATTGAAAAAAGTTCAAGATATTTGGCGTGTAATTTAGAAGACTTTAAAGTTTCTTCATCAAGGCAGACATCATCAATGACTGCATCCTTCTTCCACATTTCGAGGATTTGTTCCAAGTTAATCATAATATAATTTATTTATTCTTATTTAATTATTACGAATTCATTATACCTAAACGTAACATCTGCTTGTAAGTATTCTACATCGGTTGATTGCACACTGAATTCTACACCACTTAATGATGTAGGAAACGCATCTTTAAATTGAAATTGTTTATTTACATTATTGTGGCTCGACATAACAGATAAAATCATATCATGTCTTTCGAGTTTTTGCGTATTTGATTTTAGCCACTCAAAAATTTCAGTATAGTTTTTCATATCTTCATCGATTGCAAACCTTAAACTCAATGTATCAAATGTTCGGGCCTCGCCTGGTGTATAACCAATTGTATTACGAAAATTAGTAATGACTTCACCAGAACTAATAGAAGGAATACCAAAGCTCGTAATAAAGAATTCTGTATTAGCAAACTTCTCTCGATTAATCGTAAGCTTAAATCCTGTAGGAGAAAGCATGTTAATATTTGGTGTTAAATTTGTTCCGCTCATATATCTATTTATAACGCAAAAAAGGGGAGCTCCGAAGAACTCCCCTTTAACTAAATGTTAGTTAACTAAGCTTAGCTTTGTCCACCAACGTTGATGTTCTTCACGCGGAAGGAGCGGAAGTAAGGGTTGGTACCTTGAGCACCAATTCCATCAATAACTCCATTAAGAGGATTAGCAACAAGACCATAACGAGTCTTGAAAGCAATCTTCGGTTGGAAGCTATTTTCACCAACTGCACGTACCATTGTGAGTGGTACATATGGGCAATAGAAGAGACCAGCGTCATAGGCGCTGTCACCCTTATAACCAACTGTTGCATAATCGGTAGTTGCATAAGGATCTACATAGACCTTAAGCTTACCATTAAGAACACCAGCGAATGTGTTACCAGCGGAATCAACTGCAAGTTCACCTTCACCACCATACTTGAGACCACCAGCGGCAGCAAGTGCAGAAGCTACGTTAGAGGAGCAGATAACATAGTTACCTTTTCCACGACGTGTGCGGCGTGCAATTGTATTAGCTTCTTGCTCAATTTGGAAGATAAGGGACTGGAACTTTTCAACTGCCCAGCGGCCGTCTGCATCAGCAACAAGGTCGAAGGCTCCAGTTGAACCAACTCCACCTACTTCACCAGTAGTTACGATTGTGCGGATAACTTCACGGTTAATTTCACCAAGGATCTCACCAGACAAGATGTTAGCCAATTCAGATTCAGCGTCAAGGCCGTGAACTGCTTTAAGATCTTGTGCAAGCTCCATGGAGTATTCTGCTTTCAACTGACGAGTCACTGCAGTAACAGTAGACTTTTCAATTGTGAAGCCCATTTCTGCAAGAGACTCGGAAGTTTCAGCAGCATTAGTTCCAATACCTGTACCAGTAGTGATACCAGACTCAGGAGAGTCGAAAAGACCACCAGCGTGTGTACCTGTACCAGAGAAGTCTGTGTCAAGCTCACCGTTACCAGCATCAGATTCAGGAGCAAATGCTTCTTCATCAGCAGTAGTTACGGCACCATCAGCATAACGAGCCTTCATCGCGAAGATAAGACCAGTAGGACCAGACATTGGCTGAACACCTGCTACATCATAAGCGATGAGGTTAGGCATTGCACGACGTACAAGAGAGATGAGAACGGGATTAGGCGTCTCAATAGAAGCCGTGTTAGTGTTAGCATCTTCAGTCAAAGAAAACGTTGAGGCTTGAGCTTCTTTGCGAAGAGCACTTTCAGTGTTCTCCAAAAGCTTAGCTGTTACAGCTTTCTTGTAGCTATCAGTAATAGCAGGAGCATCGGAATGTTCAAGAACCGGTGCCCACTTTTTAATTTCATTTTCTGCGTTTAACATTTTTAAATTTCCTTTTTAATGTTGTTTATGATTGGGTTTATTTGAATTTAGAAAGTTGTTGTACATACTTTGCCATATCAGCTGGAAGCTTCGACATAGGATCTACTTGACCTTCTACGATTGTTTGTGTTTCGGTTGTTGCGGAAGTATTTGATTCCGTAATAACTTCTGTAGTTTCAGTTGACTCTTTGAAGAATCCTTCTTTGATTGTTTCTACCTTAGCGGCAAAAGTCTCAGCATCAACAAATTCACTTTCTTCAACGAGTGAAGTAAGTTTACTTGCTTGTGTAGATGCTAAATCAGCAGACGCTTCGCTAATGATCTTTTCGCGTTGAAGAGTTTCAACTTGACGTGCAAGTTCGCTCTTTTCAGCTTCAGCATTAGCAAGAGATTCCTGTACTTCAGTAACCTGTTCTGAAAGCTCATCTACAAGATCAACTTTAGAGTCAGGAACTTCAATATAATGTTCAGTGAATACACCTTGTAGTGCACTCATGAAGTTTTCTGTAATCTCTGTGCGTAGTTTGTTATCAACAAACTCCTGATTTTCTTCAATCCAAGATTCAACAACGAAGCTCAAATAGTCGTCGATCTTTTCAACAAGAGACTCACGAACGTAAGTAACTTCTTCTTGTAGATCTTCGGTGTATTGAGATTCAAGTTCTTCTTGAATTGTTTGTACTTTATTTGCTACAGCAGCTTCAAATAAGATAGAAGCTTTTGCTTTGAAGTCTTCAGTTAACTCTTGGTCAGCTTCTGCAAGTACTTTAAGGTCTGCAGCGAAATGATCCGCTTCAGTTTCTTCCTTGTGTGTACCACAGCTAGATGCCATGATTGATTGATAAGAAGCCATTAGATCGTCCTTTTTCATAGCCTTAAGTTGACCATACATCGCATTGATGATATCACCTTTAGTCTTAGGAACTTCTACTTCTCCTTCTTCTTCACTCATGTTAATTGCTTCATATGCAGCAACCAAGTTTGTTTTCTTCATACCTTTAAGAGCGTCAAAACTTGCAGCAAGAATACCTGCTTTAGTTTTAACTTCTGGTAATTCGACTTCTTCTTCATCAGACTCTTCTTCCTCCTCGACTTCGTCTTCATCAGAATGTTCGCCTTCTTCAACTTCTTCTTCGTCCTCATCTTCATGAGCACCTTCTTCAAGTTCTTCGTCGTCGTCTTCTTCTTCAACTTCGTCTTCTTCTTTGGCTTCGGAAACTTCTTCCTCGTCCTCATCGGATTCTTCTTCGTCTTCTTCAGATACTTTTTTAGCTTCTTCTAATTCTTCATCTTCCTCTTCTTCAACTTCAGCGTCATCATCAGACTCTTCGTCTTCTTCCGCTTCGTTTTTCTTCTTAGCTTCGCCAAGAATTACATCTAAGACCGCATTAGAAAAAGGTTGCTCGTGCTCAGTGACTTCAGTCTCCTCAGAAACTTCAACCTCTGATTCAATAAGCTCGTTTTCTTCTACGTCTTCGATAATTTGTTCAATTTCGTTTGACATATAATTAAGTTTCCTTATATTTTTGAATTAGAGTTTGGAGAGGAAATCACTAAAGATTCTTTCCTGTGCTTCGCTAATGCGACCCATAGGAACCTTTTTAATTTCAGTCTCATATTCTTCAATTTGTTGAGGTTTTAGAATGCCATTCTCCCAAATCCATTCAACGCCTTCCATAATGCCTTCAACGAAAGCAGATGGTGCGCTAGGATCTTGGACAATGTCAACAGTTGCAAGAACAAAATCGTCCTTAACAAATGTCTTGCCTTCCTTTTGCTCAACAGTACCCATACCACGACTCGAGACGCCTAACTTGCACCCGCCTTCGACGAGTCCTTTCACTATTTTACCCATAGGTGTATCTAGTATCAGCGCCTTTCCAACAACATCATTACCTTCCCATTTGAGATCGGTAATCCTGTGTGAAACTTTATCAAGGTTAATCTGTGGCCCTTCAGGGTGATTCAATTCACCAACGGCTCGTCCAGTTTTAACCTGCTCCGAAACATATTTTTTAGTGGCTTCTGCCAATACGTCTTTCGGATAAATTCTATTATTGCGGTTTTGCTTTTCCGCTTGCATGAATACACCTTCGATGTAAACATCCTTTCCGCCATCTTTCTTGGCTTCAGTGATGTATTCAAGTTTTTCTAAATGTTCTGTAATTAATTTCATAAATTTTATGCGTCCATTGCACCAGCTGCGTATTGATCAGCCCA
>Ga0233401_1000567_pt1 | contig 13710 bp, 9 predicted proteins | sample 49DmetaG_FD_190067 | JGI IMG/M metagenome (GOLD analysis project Ga0233401, IMG submission 190067) | Seawater microbial communities from Monterey Bay, California, United States - 49D | ecosystem: Environmental > Aquatic > Marine > Coastal | place: USA: California | collected 2016-10-03
TTTGAATGCAAGACCGCTGAATTATTTAATTCGTACACCGGAAGCAATTCTCGGAGGCACTTATTCTATCGATATGGCATTCCACGACGATACCATTGTGAATTGGTTTGCAATGGCATCCGTTACTGATTTATCCTTGAACAATATTTCTTACGGGACTTTCACTGGTGCCGTCGGATATGAACCTTTAAAGTCAGATGTTTTCATTCAAGGACAACTATCCGACGAAGAACAGTTCTATTCATTGATCAGAGGCCATTACAATACAGCTATTGATGATTTAGACCTCAGTCTGAATATAGATAAGCTAAATGTAGCTGCGTTAAACCCATTTTTTCATGAAGCCATAGCAGGTCTGGAAGGTAATTTAGTAGGTGGTGTACAGATTTATGGTCCGCTGAAAAGTTGGAATGCTCGAGGAGAGGTTTACTGGAACAAAGGAGCCGTTGAAATACCCCTTTTAGGTTCCCGGTTTTCTGCAGCTGAACAGTCTTTAATCTCTATCTCAGAGAATGGATTCGAATTGGATTCCATAGCACTAATTTCTATGGACGATCAGACGAAGTCACTGACTTGGGGAGGCATAGAGCATCACCAATTAAAAGATTTTGGTTTAGATCTTCGTTTATCCACGGATAGCTTGCTGGCCATGAATAAAGAAAGAAATGTAGAAGATATGTTCTATGGAACCGCCGTTGCAGCTGGCGAGATGCATTTGATAGGACCTGTTGAACAATTGCAATTAAGCGTTCAAGCAACAACAAAAGCGGGCACGATACTTAAAATACCTCTTGACAACCCCACAGCTGTTGAATTACCTGGATTTATTCGCTTTATTGATTCTGAGCTACCGCGAGTAACTACAGAGTCGATCGAGGGTGAACGTGATTTTTTCGGTGCGGATTTGGCAATAGAGGTAACCCCAGTGGCTAAAATTGAATTGGTCTTAGATGAGGTACTCGGGGACATTATTCGTGCACAAGGAAGCGGTTCCATGAGGCTCAAAATACTGGAAGATGAAAGCGTTGAGCTATATGGCGTCTACACGGTAGAAGAAGGGGATTATCTTTTTACGCTACAAAATATCATAAACAAGCAGTTTAATCTATTGTCTGGCGGAACCATAGCATGGAGCGGCGATGTCTATGAAGCTGAGCTTGATTTAAAAGCCGTATACCGCGTTCAAACGGATCTCACAGGGTTAGTCACGAGTGCGAATTATAACAATGAGAAGGTCCCTGTAGATCTCATCATTTCGCTTACTGGACCGCTACTCTCGCCAGAAATAGCTTTTGCCATTGATTTACCAGAAAGTCCAGCTTCCTATCAACAGGAACTGAACCGCCATTTTTTAAATGAAGAGGCCTTGCATTATCAGGCATTTTCATTACTCATGTTGGGCGATTTCTTTCAACAAAACTTAGGTATTCAAGAGAGTATTAACTTCGAATCGTCCATAGGAAATACTACATCGGAATTATTGGTTAGTGAGTTCGGCAGTTGGTTGGCCGCCGGTATAGGAGAATATGTGACGGTAGATTTTGATTATACCACGGGAGCCAATCCAATGGCCAATTTCGGTAACCAAGGCGACAACTTAAACCTAGGGGTATCAAAGAACTTCTTCGATGGTAAATTAAAATTAAAATCTTCCTTTGACGTACCTATAGGACAAGAGCAGGCTTCGACCTTATTGCTCGGCGATACAGAAGTGTCCTTAGATTTATCAAAACAAGGTACCGTTGTACTTAAAGCATTTAATAGAAGTAATAGAAATGATCCTTTACTCCAAACCACAGGTCCTTATACCCAGGGTGTAGGTATCCAATTCAAAAAGGATTTTGATCGCGTAACTAAATCTTCTAAGACTGACGTTCAATAAGGTCAACGGCGGCGGCTAAATCTGCGACGTAATGCATTGGAATCTCAGTATGTGGTTTCAGGCCATGTCCCGTTTTTACACGAATGGTTTCCACGCCTGCGCGAGCGCCTGCCTCAATATCTCTTGGGCTATCACCAACGAGGTAACTTTTGGTCAAGTCAATATTGAATCGGTTCGCAGCCTCTTGGAGCATTCCAGGCTTCGGTTTACGACAGCTGCATTCGACTTTGTATTCTTTAACCTCACCGTCATACCCGCTGTGCGGGTGATGTGGGCAAAAATAAATGGCCTCAACGAAAGCACCTTCCTGTCCTAATTCGGTCTCCATTTTTTTATGGATTTCATCAAGCGTAGCAATGGTGCAAAGTCCTCTCGCAATAACACTTTGATTTGTCACCACAACCACTAAGAAGCCCATTTTATTCAATCTCCGAATGCTCGAAGCAGCATAGGGATACAATTCGAGGTCTTCTGGACGGTCAATAAGATCCGTGTCTATGTTAATAACGCCATCGCGATCAAGAAAGACGCAACGCTGCTTATTGTTTAGGTTGCGTGCGGCAATCTTTCCGCTTTTCAAGGCTTCCTCAACTTTTACTAATCGGTCCGGTGTACCCATATCCTTCAGGTATTCAGGTGTATTGTACGCGAATACATTTATTTTTGAATGCAGGGTAGGGAAGATATCTTTTCCAAAATCTGCTTTAACTCCAGGTTCCAGATGTTCGAGTACAATGGGATTAAAAACGTAAGCAGCTGCATTCACTAGATTTCTGTAGCGTAAACCTTTAGGATGCGGTTTGGCATAGAAAGCAGTTACTCGATCTTCTTGATCCACAGCTAGTAAATCGCTGTCGTAGGGATGATCGTTCGGATGCACAACTAAAGTGGCATCGGCTTGCTTATTTTCATGAAAGGCAATAAGACGATTAAGATCCATATTCATCATAACATCTCCATAGAGCACTAGAAACGGATCATTCAGGTGTTGTGCTATAGCTTTTACTCCGCCTACAGTACCAAGCGGTTGTTCTTCAATGTAGTAGTTGATTTCAATACCAAAATTCTCTCCATTAGCGAAATAGTCCTCTATGTGCTCATAGAGGTGGTTCACGATAAGCCATACCTTCGTAAATCCATGTTCCTTGAGTAAGTCTATTTGATAAGCTAAAAGTGGCTTGTCTAAGACAGGCATCATGGGCTTAGGCACATCTGATCGAATCTCTGCAAGTCGAGTTCCCTTTCCTCCAGCGAGAATTACGGCTGTTTTCATTTTGTCATATTTGCCTCAAACCTAAGAAACTACATTGGGCTTTTTTCGAAAGATTCAGAAAGTTTCAAAAAGACAAGTTTTTTTTGCTCAAAGGTGTTGTAGATTTCAAAAACGCTATTACATTTGCAACCCATTGAGGAACACGGTCCGGTAGTTCAGTTGGTTAGAATACAAGCCTGTCACGCTTGGGGTCGCGAGTTCGAGTCTCGTCCGGATCGCCAACAAAATTAAGCCCTTAGAGTACTACTCTAGGGGCTTTTGTTTTTCTATAAAAATGCTCATCTCTTTCTTTTCGTTTTTTTTCCTCGACTCTTGTGAAGCTCACAATACCGATGATCTAGAAGCGCCTCTCGTTCGCATTTTGCCCCAGTCTTTGTTTTGAAAACACATTTTCGAAAAGCCTTAGGTCTAGACTCAACACTTTTCGTGCGTAGGAACGGCAAGGCACTAGCACGGTCAGGTAAACAGACTGAACAGGGCAGTAGCCCTCTGTTAAGCGCTTGACGCTCATCGACCTTTATTTGACCATTTTTCAAATACCTACAGCCGTCTAAATGGTATCGTGCACCAGATGGATTAATACCCCGCGTTGAGAAAACAACGATTTCTTCAACAACAGAGGAATCGCTAGCCTCCTGCGCCTTAACTTTAGGACTTAGAAAAAAGAGCAATACCAATACACCAATGATGCTTCGAAACTTCATACGAGCAAAACTATTGATTCTATTATTCCTCTGCGAATTTTTAACGGGTTTCTCTCAATCTACCAGCATAGATTTTGACTTTTTACAGGTTATCGAAGCGCCGCGGGGTCCTATCGGTTTTATAGGAACCGCTGCAAATTATCATATCAAGGATGGCCCTTCCTATTTCGGTATTCGTCTTAACAATGCAGCCATAGGCTCACGCGCTGGTTACTACACTTTTGGTTATCAAATTGGAAGTAGAATTGGTTTATCGGAATCCTTCAATATTCACCCAAAGTTGATGTTTACAACTGGAGGTGGGGCAGAAAGCAATGACGGTTCCGGTGGATTTTTAACCACAGCAATGATGTTAGACTACTCGAATGGCCAATTCAATCTGGGCTTTGGTGGGCAATATAGCTACGTAAGTACGGGTACAATTCAAGGTTGGAGTCCTATAGTTAGTCTCACTGTAGTGCAGGATTTTAGTCGCCAACCTTACGATGTGGGCCAATCCCAAATCTTCACAAATGCGATGTTTTCAACGTTCAATCAACACGATCGAAATACCGCCTTCGTTGGTATTGGAGGTCGATTGTTTAATGAATACACCTACAAAAGCGTTTACTTGACTGCAGCAGTATCCGATCTAGGTGGCTATATGGATGTGTACGGTGGCTACGGGGTCTTCAAAGATTACATGGGATTCAGAGCTTTAGCCGAACTTAACTTAGGAACAGGTGGTGGTGGAAAAGCACCTGCGGGAGGAGGTATTCTAACTGGGGTACAGGGAGAACTTCAATGGCATCACCATGGAAAGTTTATAGGGTTTAGCTCTGGCATACTCAGATGGGTAGATGGACCGTTCTATTTTGGCTTTACAGGCTTGCACACGGGTATAGATTTTAACTACACATCGGTACAAAACGAGAACGGATATTTGCCTATGAATCTCAGTATAGAAAATGGGGTAAGAACGTATCTCGGCGAAGACGGCTTCTCAAATCTAGGGGTTGCTTTTCGCTTGTTTAAAAAAGGGATGATTCACCTTAGAGGCGAGAGCTACTGGGCCTTTACAGACGGAAGAGGCGCTTATGCTGAAGGTTTATTTGGTCTGCGCCTTCAGCCAAACATGTGGTTTGTCGAAACTCAGGTAGGTGCAGGAGCAGGGGGAGGAATCAACCTATGGGGGGCAGCCGCGCTAGCCTTTGTCAATGCGGGGTTTGAAGTGCCCGTAAACGATAATTGGGATGTAACGGGCCGGGGCATTTATAACGTGTATTCCTCTCAAGCCTTTCCGACCTATGGTTGGCAATTGGGATTGACTTTTAATATTCCTTTTAACACCCAATTCTGATGCGAAGGTTATCACTTCTACTTTTCGTCGTAGTCCATCAATACGCTATGGGTCAGGGGACTTCCATGACTCTGCTGTTTGAGCCGTTGGAATCTTCTAATAATATGATGTGGGTGACCCAGCGCTTTGAATTATTCCAGGATTATACGAAGACAAAAACCACAATCTCCGGCGGTTTAGAGACTCAGAGCGCTGTTTTGGGTAATTATGGTGGTTTTTATGCCTTCGGATTTACGGGAGGTGTGTATCAATATATACGTCCATGGGTATTTGCTAATATGGGTGGATCGATAGCCTCTGGAGGCGGTGCAGGTGCCCCGGACGGCAATGGATTAATGTACCGTGGTTATGCGGGAATAAGTGTTAAGAGCAAATATGGAATGGTGGATGTTGCCTATAATCACATAGATTTTCCTTCAGGAGCCATTACCTCGAATCATTTATCCATCGGCTACACACATGTATTGCCGTATCGAATAGAATATAGCGGTCATAACAGCTATTATCCTACCTATTTTGAATTGGTCACGGGGCTTTGGTTCCTAGGGCCGGAAGATGCTTCTCGCAACAGTGAATCGGTGCAAAGTGCCTATGCAGGTGTGCGTGTCGGGCAGTACTTAAACACCAATCATACCGTTGGAGCTGAACTGCAACTAGGAGCGGGTGCAGTAGGCAACATTGACGGGTATATGAATTATTCCATGGGGCTACAATTTAATACGCCTTCAGAACGCCTATTCTTTCGCGCCCATCTTGGATCCGGTGGCGGTGGCGGTGTGTACACAGGTGGTGGATTATCCACTATGGTAAGTGCTGGAACGCAGTTTGGCGGGCACCAATTCAGCATAGGACAATGGACGGCGCTAAGCGATGAAGCTTCTATTCCCTTTGTTTCCTACAGCCGACATCTAGATTTCAAGAGCTCTTTAGGCTTTCATCGTAAAGGGGTAGACTATACTTACAATGACTCACGAGAGGTAGCCTTAAAAGTCTTGGCTGGAGTGGGTCAACAGCGTTCTCCCGGTTTGGATCGAAACGGCAATTCATATAATCCTATGTCAGGTATAACCATGGGGCTAGGCATTGAAGCTTGGAGCAATGAGAACTATTCGTTGGATGCCTATGGTCATACGTTCTGGGCGGCCAGTGGCGGTTACGGCGCGTATGCAGAGGGATTGTTCAGTGCAGCCTTTATGAAAAACAGCAAGACTTTCAAATACGGTTTGGACTTGACTTCAGGAATTGCTGGTGGTGGTGGTATAGATGTGGGATCTGGCCTGATGATTGCACCTGGAGCACAGGTGGAGTGTAAAATTGGTTCCTTATCACATCTTAAAATGAACCTAAGACAAAAGTACTTTCCAAGAGGGTCCTACAGTCCTGTATATTTAGGTGTGGAACTAATTCAATCCTTGCCTGTTCACTTATGGTAAGCGCGTAACTTTGTACTATGAGAAATTTTTTATTGATTCTTTCATTTTTAATTGGCGCCAGCACTTTTGCGCAAGTGAACCATACGGACCAGAAGGGGCTTAAGCAGGGCAAGTGGGTGAAGACTTACGAATCTGGAAAGAAGCGCTATGAAGGGTATTTCAAGAACAATGTTCCAGTGGGAACTTTCATCTACTACTTTGAACGCGAAGGAGGAATGATGTCTGAAATCATTTACAGGAAGGAGTCGGGTATAGGTTATGCAAAAGCTTACCACAGCAATGGAGTAATACAAGCGGAGGGAATATACAAGAACCAATTACGAGATAGCACATGGCGCTATTACGATAAAAAGGGTACGCTCACTCAAAGTGAAGAATATACTACCGGTGTCTTAAATGGGGCACAGGTAACCTATTATGAGAGTGGAAAATTGGCTGAGAAGAAGACTTTTGAGAGCGGTGCTCAGGAGGGTGTTTGGCTCAGGAAATGGGAAGACGGAACGTTGCGTACCAAGGGCTTGTACGAAAACGATAAGCTCAACGGGGAATGCACCTATTACGATGAATCCGGAAAGTTATTAGCTAAAGGCTTCTATAAAAGAGATAAGAAGCATGGGGCTTGGTATTATTTCGAGGAGAATAAAGTAATTCGTAAAGAAGAGTACAGATACGGACAACTGGAAAGTGAAACCACATATGACGCAGAAGGAAAAGAGTAAAACTACGGTTGTAGTAGGTCTTAGCGGTGGTGTGGATAGCTCTGTTACAGCGCATTTACTCAAAGAAGAGGGGTACAATGTCATTGGATTATTCATGCGCAATTGGGTGGATGATTCGGTCACTATTCATGACGAATGCCCCTGGGTAGAAGATAGTAATGATGCCATGCTGGTAGCTGATAAATTGGGCATTCCATTTCAGGTTATTGACATGAGCGAGGCGTATCAAGAACGTATTGTGGACTACATGTTCAGCGAATATGAACGTGGACGTACACCGAATCCAGATGTACTTTGTAATCGTGAGATAAAATTTGATCTTTTTCTTAAAACTGCCGTGTCTATTGGTGCAGATTATGTCGCTACAGGACATTACGTACGAAAAACTACGACGAATCTTAATGGTAAAGAAGTACATCACCTCCTAAGTGGCTTAGATTCCAACAAGGACCAAAGCTACTTTTTATGCCAATTATCTCAGGTTCAATTGGCCAAAGCACTCTTTCCCATAGGACATCTTCAAAAATCAGAAGTACGGGAAATTGCTAAAACTGCTGGATTAGTTACTGCAGAAAAGAAGGATTCACAAGGATTATGTTTCATTGGAAAAGTCCGATTGCCTGACTTTCTACAACAAAAATTAGAGCCTAAAACGGGTACCGTTTGGGAAATTCCTCGAGATGCGGATGTACTGTCTTTGCCCAGAACAACTCGAGCGGAAAAAGCTGCGCCATTTCACTTTCACCCTAAACATGGATTTAAGCGGGGTAAGCATAATGGCGCACACTATTACACTACCGGTCAGCGTAAAGGATTAAGCATAGGTGGAAGTCCATTGCCGTTATTTGTTTTGGAAGTGAATACCACCTTCAATGCGATCTTTGTAGGTCAGGGAGAAGATCACCCAGGGTTGTATCGTGATGCCTTGTTTATTAAAGGTTCTGAACTGCACTGGATTCGTGAAGATTTAACTTTATCCATCGGCGAATCTTGTGCCTATGATGTGCGCATTCGGTACCGCCAACCTTTAGTAAAAGCCACAGTACACCGCATAGAAGAGGGTGCATATATAGAATTTGATTCTCCTGAAAAGGCCATCACACCGGGACAATTTGCGGCTTGGTATAGTGGAGAAGAATTGATCGGTTCTGGAACCATATCTGAATGAAGAAAATATTCAACATAGCAATTATTCTATTTCTTTTCAGTGTGAAAGGATTGCTAGGACAGGAGATAGCTTCTCCTTACGCCGTATATTTCTCTACGAAATCCGTCACTCTCGATACCCTCAACTTTAGTACGTATTTATCACAAAGAGCGCTTGACAGACGTTCTCGTCAAGGCATCGCATTTACTAAGGCCGATGTTCCTGTTTCACATGCGTATGTCGCAGCAATCAAGGCCATCGCTAGTTATACTGGAGTAACTAGTAAGTGGTTGAATGTGACCTACGTAGAGGCTACTCCAGTTGAACTTGAACGTATTCAGTCTTTACAGTGCGTAGAACGCGTTGTTCCTTTGAGCGGTGGAATGACTAAACTGGAGACTGCAGAGTTCCCCTATGGCTTTTCAGAAAGTCAGACTAAGCAGATTTCTTTGCACAGCCTGCATATACATTCGACTAACGGTTATGATGAAACAGTTGCGTTAGGCGAGGGGATGCTGATCGCAGTCCTTGATGCAGGATTCGTTGGAGCGAATACGGTTGTCATCAACGACGAATTACAGACTACGGCGACAAAAAATTTCGTAGAAGGAGGTAGTAATGTCTATCAAGGTTCATCGCATGGTTTTAGCGTATTAAGTACGATGGCTACTTACAATTTCAGCTACATCGGAACCGCACCTCAGGCGTCTTATGCTTTGATCAAGACTGAAAAAGAACTGAGTGAAACTCCAGAAGAAATGTTGAATTGGATTGCTGGCGCAGAATATGCCGATTCAATAGGGGCGGATATTATTAATTCTTCTCTCGGTTACAGCACTTTTGACGACCCGGCAGACGATTATTCAGTTACAGACCTTGATGGTAGGACCAGTATCATCTCACTGGGTGCCTTGGCTGCAGCGCGCACTGGCATGCTGGTAGTAACAAGCGCAGGAAATGCGGGTGGTAGTAGTTGGGACAAACTCACTTTCCCCGCAGATGCAGACAGTATTCTCACCGTTGGCAGTGTGACTCAATATGGTGTAGCCAGTAGTTTTAGCTCTCGCGGGTATACAGTGGATGGAAGAGTAAAGCCTAATGTTTGTGCAAGAGGAGAGGGCGCAGTGGTATATCGTTCCGACGGCACGCTAGCTTATGCAAATGGCACCAGCTTTAGTTCCCCGATTATAGCAGGCGCTGCCGCATGCTTATGGAGTACAGTTCCTGATGCTACTGCACAAGAAGTCATAGAGGCGCTAGAAATAAGTTCCTCTCATTATTACCAACACAATCCACGTATAGGGTATGGCATTCCAAATCTAGGTTTTGCACGCCGCTATCTTTCTGCAATAGTCGAGGGAGAATTTTCTGATATCGTAGTGTACCCGAATCCTTTCCCGGATTACATCTCTCTTTTTCTGCCGGATGGTGAATCGCTTCCCATTCATTTAGAATTAAGAGACCTTAACCAGCGTACGGTTGCGACCACCACACTAGAATCGAAGCGTTACAAAGCGCTTTGGTCGCCAGGCGATAACATCGCAGCGGGTACATATATACTTTACATTGAAAGGGGAGGTCGCACGCAAATTCAACGTGTGATTAAACTGTTGTAATTAGTCACCGAAGAAACCGCGAAGGATTTGACGCAAACCCAGCACTACTAGGATGGCACCGCTCAGCATCAATAGTATAGACAACGCGGTCCAGTACCACGCTCCTGATGTACCTTTTCCTATAAATAAGGCTGGACCAGCAAAAATAAAGGGAAAGGACCAGGCCAATTTAAATAAGCCGGCGACTATATGATCTTGATTACTCTTACTCATGAGTAGTTTGTATTGCATGTATTGCTGTACGCACACTTCCATGTTTTAACAGCATCATTTCAGCATATTCTAGTGTAACCTCGGTAGATTCTACGATCATTCGAGCACCACGCTCAACCAGCTTAGCATTGGAAAGCTGCATATCCACCATCTTATTTCCTTCTACCTTGCCTAATAATATCATCGCACTCGTAGAAATCATATTTAATACCATCTTTTGTGCGGTACCACTCTTCATTCGAGTAGAGCCTGTAACAAATTCAGGACCAACAACTACCTCTATAGCATGTTCTACAGCCTGTGCAAGTGAAGAACCCGCGTTACACGTTATACACGCGGTAAGTAACCCTTCAAGTCGCGCTTGTTTAACTCCGCCAATAACATAAGGAGTCGTGCCACTCGCTGCGATACCAACGACTGTGTCATTCTCTGAAAGCGCATAAGGAGATAAATCCTTCCACGCACCATTCCAATCGTCTTCCGCATGCTCAACAGCTTTACGAATTGCGGAATCACCTCCTGCGATAAGACCTATCACTGTTTCGTGGTTGACTCCAAAGGTTGGTGGACACTCACTTGCATCCAATATGCCTAATCTACCAGACGTTCCTGCTCCGATATAGAATAATCGGCCACCGTTTTTCATGCGATCGACGAGGGCTTCCACAAAAGAACTGATTTCTGAAATTTTAGTAGCGACTGCAGCTGCAACTTTAGCATCCTCAGCATTGATTCCTTGAGCCAATTCTAGGGCACTCATGTGCTCAAGGCCGTCATAAAGTGAGTTGGATTCAGTGGTTTTCATGCGAGCCTTTTTAATCGGGCCATATAAAAGCCATCATTATGATCTGATGGATCTACGGTCCGGTCTTCTAACAACTCAAATTGGGCGCCTGCAGGATGAGCTAGAAAAGCATCGACTTGAAGGCGATTTTCTTTAGGTAGAATACTACAAGTGGCGTAAACCATGATTCCGTCTATTTTCAGTACGCGGGAATAATCACGGATTATACTGAATTGGACCGATTCTAATCGATCTAAATGCTCTGGCTGTAGCTTCCATTTCGTATCTGGTTCACGCTTTATAACACCGGAGCCAGAACATGGAACATCTAGCAAAAGATAATCCGCACTGTTCGATAATTCGTCCAAAACACCAGCTTCTTCCCAAGCTCTCGTTTTAACTATCGTTAATCCGCTTCGTTGTGTTCGTTTTAATAGTTCACCTAGTTTGCGGCCTTCCACATCCATGGCAATGAGCTTACCGTCATTTTTCATCAAAGCACCTAGGTGGAGTGTTTTACCGCCTGCGCCTGCGCATGCATCTATAACAGTAGCGCCTGGTCTAGGATTGAGAAAAGGAGCTATGGACTGAGAGCCAGCATCTTGTACTTCGAATTTTCCTGTTTTAAACCCTTCAAGGTTATTAAGACGTGGTCTTCCTTTCAATACTAACGCTTTGTCAAAGACTGGGTGAGGCTGAACCTCTAATCCTGCATTTTTTAATTCGATAAGCACATTTTCCTCGCTGGCCTTCAAAGTGTTAACACGAAGATTAACCGCATTCGGTATGTTCATTGCCTTAGCTATTGAATCCCATTTTGTACCCAATTGTTTTCTAGCCTCGGCATCAAACCAATAGGCATAGCTTTCAAGCGTTGCCGTTCCATTTAAAGCATTTAAACGCTCTTCTATAGCTATACCTCTAACAGCGTCAAACTTAGGCCAATCTGGAAGCTCAAAGCCTCGCCAAAGCCAGTAAACGCCAAAAAGTTTTTGAAGATCTTTTCTTTTCGTAGTGGGTTCCTGTCCCAACAGACCCCAAAGCAATGCCCACCATCGAACCATTTCATAGGTATGTTCTGCAACAAAACTGCGATCGCGTGATCCCCACTTTTTATTTTGACGCAGCAAGCGCTCTACAACCTTATCAGCATAGAGACCTTTTCCAAATGACATTTCAAGTGCTTCTAATACTCCTGCAACTATATTCGGGAAAAGCTTAGGTGTGGCCATTAAATCGAAGGATATAGCTCAGGGTTTTTTTCATGCATTACCGCATATAATTGCTCCACTATATCGTCATGAGACGGTTTAGAAAAGTAATCGCCGTCAGAAGCAAAAGCTGGACGATGATCTTTAGAGGTAATCGTTAAGGGAGCGCCGTCAAGATATTGGTATCCTTTTTGGTCCTCTAAAATATGCTGTAATATGAACGCTGAGGCACCACCACGAACGTCTTCATCAAGAATAACCAAAGTATTAGTCTTCATTAAACTTACTACTATATCATGGTTTAAGTCAAATGGAATAAGAGATTGAATATCAATCAATTCAACACTTATTCCCATGCTTGAAAGTTCTTGTACAGCAGCTGTGGCTATTGTACAGTTCGAACCATACGTAACAAGGGTGATGTCGGTTCCTTCTTGCATGATCTCTACTTCACCAATAGGTACTGTAAATTCAGCCAAGTTAGAAGGCAACGTTTCTTTTCTTCTATACCCATTTAAACACTCAATGACGAGGGCTGGATTATCAAGCTGCATCAGCTTATTGTAGAATCCAGCAGCTTTTGTCATGTTTCTAGGGACGAGAACATACATTCCCTTGATTGTATTAATAATCGTACCCATTGGAGATCCAGAATGCCAAATACCTTCTAGTCTATGTCCACGAGTTCGAACAATGGTTGGCGCTTTCTGACCACCTACGGTGCGGTAGTGGACTGTTGCCAAATCATCGGACATGATTTGAAGGGCATAGAGCAAATAGTCTAAATACTGAATTTCAGCAATAGGGCGTAATCCACGCATGGCTAGACCAATGCCTTGCCCCATAATCGTCGCTTCACGAATTCCAGCATCCTGTACTCTTGTCTCACCATATTTCGCCTGCATTCCTTCTAGGCCTTGATTTACATCGCCAATTTTACCTGAATCTTCACCGAAGACCATTGCTTCAGGGTACTTAGTAAAGAGAGCGTCAAAATTATCCCTGAGTATAATGCGGGCATCCACAAGTTCTTGAGTAGCGTACTCAACTGGTGTATAATCAAGCAATGCCGACTCAGATTGCACACTGTAGAGATGCGAACTGTAGCGTTCGCGTTGAACAGCTTCTTCTTTATTTAACCAACTTTTTAGCGGAGCTACATCTATAGCACGGTCTCCACTAACCGTTCGTAATGCTTTGCGAACTGCTTTAAATGAATGTGCTACCTCTAAATCCTCGTGAGACTCCAGTTCCTTTATGGTATTGGTTATAAAGATGCCTTTTTCCCCTTGTGTTTGAATGGCTTTTAATAACGGTAAGACTTCGTTTTTTAATCGAATGGGATGACTCTGATAAATGCTCCAGGCCTCTTTCTTCCCCTCACGAGCA
>Ga0233401_1000586_pt1 | contig 13409 bp, 5 predicted proteins | sample 49DmetaG_FD_190067 | JGI IMG/M metagenome (GOLD analysis project Ga0233401, IMG submission 190067) | Seawater microbial communities from Monterey Bay, California, United States - 49D | ecosystem: Environmental > Aquatic > Marine > Coastal | place: USA: California | collected 2016-10-03
AACATAATATAGATGTAAATGATATTGATTATAATAAATTATTTTGGGAACATCAATTAAAAAAAAAATAATATTTAAATTATTTTATTAATATATATATATTTAAAATATATAAAATACATATAATTATATTATAACCAATTACTATTTTACTAAAAAATTCTAAGTTTTTTTTTGAATTATAATCGAATATTTTTTCTATCTGAATATCACTTTTATATTTGATTTTATTATATTGTAACAAATCTGGTAATGTAATTATTAATATATTTATTATTTGTATACTATTATATATTAATATAAAATCAGTTATAACATCTATAGCTTTGAAAAAAGATAGTAAGTATATTACAAATTCTTCATTTCTAATTATAAAACCACCTAATAGAAAAATTTTTATATATATAGAATATTTCATATATAAAATATATTTATCTATTGATTTTTTTATACTTTTATGAACTGTATTTATATAATTATATATAGCATATTTATTATATACACTGAATATATTTATAATAACATAATATATTAAAATATGAATTATACCTAAAAATAGGGCGAGGGTATTCATTATATATATATAATTATATTATATTTTTATTTAATATTATATTTTTATTTAATATTATTTACTCTCATTTTACTTATTTTCTATTTCTACTTCTTCTTTATTTTCTGTTTCTACTTCTTCTTTATTTTCTGTTTCTACTTCTTCTTTATTTTCTGTTTCTACTTCTTCTTTATTTTCTGTTTCTACTTCTTCTTTATTTTTTGTTTCTTCTATATTATTAATAGAATCATTATCTAACATATCAATCATTTCAGAATTATCCGTTTCTGGATTATTCATCATATTTGCCATTTCTGGATTATTCATCATATTCATCATTTCTGGATTATTCATCATATTCATCATTTCTGGATTATTCATCATATTCATCATTTCTGGATTATTCATCATATTCATCATATTTGGATCTACCATTTTTGCTTCTTCTTCTAATTCATCATCTAAATATTTATCCCAATCAGTTGATATATAATGTTTATATAATTTATTATTTTCTAATAAATTAGTCCATTTATCTGATGTATTTTTTGTTAATATTACTTTTAAATTATTACCACTATTTAATATTTCTTTAATATCAAATAAATTTGATAATTTTAATTTAACATTATATTTATCATCATTATAAATTAACATATTATCTTCTTCTTTTACAACATTATAATTACTATTTTTTTTTAATATTTCAATAAATACTTCTTCTTTTGATTGATACCATTTAATATAAGGAATATTTGACATTTTTATATATAATATATATTAATTTTTATATATATTATATTATTATATAAAATATTATTTTTATATATATTTACTATTAGGTTTATTTTCTTTACATGTTCCTCTATTACTAATAGATATTTTATCTTGTTCTGATAAATTATCATAATTTTTTAAACAATTATTTATACTATTATTCTTTCTATTTTCTATAGGATAAAAATCATTTTCTTTAGAATATTTATCATAACATATATCATTATTTTTATCATAACAATATATATTTTCTAAATCACTATTTTTACATGTTCCATATCCTGATTCACTATTATTTGTATTATTTATTTTATCACATTCTTTTTTATGTTCTTCATATGTATCATATTTTTTAAAATTTTTATTATATGTATTCCAATCATAACATTCATTTAATAAATTATTATTACACCAATATCCTTGATTATCTTTATAAGTTTCACATAATCCTTCTCCAGTTATATTTCTTTTTTCAAATTTATTATTACTTTTATACATACATATATCTTGAGCTTCTTGTACACTATTAGTTCTTTCTATATATTTCCATTCATTATCAGATGACCTTATATCATTACATATACCATCTGGTTTTGTTTTACACCAAACATCTACTAAATTAGGACAAGTTCCATATCCATAAATATCATCCACATTTTTTTTTAAATTATCTTCTTGTATTATACATTCATATTTAGACATATTTCCATAACATTGATTATTTATTAAACACCATGAATTATTATTATTTTCTATATTATTTTCAGATGTTCCTCCTGTTAAATTTTTTATACTATTTAATCTTTTATTTATAGTTAAATTATCATACATATTTAATTTTATATCTTTTTCATATATTTGTCCTAAATCAAAATTATCTGGATTTGATATTATAAAGGCATTTAATTCTTTTATATTTAATTTACAATTTATACTATTTTCTTTATTAAATTTATTTATTATTATTTCTATTTTATTAATATTATAATATTTATTTATATATTTAAAATCTATAATATTATTTGTATTTATATTATCAAAATATCTTATAAATTCTAATACATTTGTATTATTATTATAATATAATTTTATTATTATAAATGCTATCATATTTAATGGATAATGTTTATGATTATCATGAATATGCATATTTATATTATCATGTGAATGACTTTCATGAATATGACTATAATTTGTTATATTTTTTGGTGAAGGTATTATTTTATCTTTTATATTAGTTGTTATTATATCTCCTTCTTTAAAAATATTTATATCTTTTTTATTTATATATCCATATATTTTATTTGATTTTTTATCTAATGATATAAATTTTATATAATAACTATTTTTATATATTCCTTTTTTATTAAAATAAAATATTTTTATTAAATTATCTTTATTTTTTTTTATAAAATCATTATTTATATTAGATAACCATTTTAATGCTATTATATTTTTATTATCTAATTTTATTGATTTAGGTATTATTTCAAAATAATGAGGAGGTAATTTAAAATTCTTTACATTATTATCATAATTTTTTTTATATGATTCATATATTTCCTTTATATTTTCATTTGATAAATCATTAATATTATGTCCATAATGAGCTAAATGTGTATGTAATTCTTTATTTATTTCTGTTAATACTTTATCTTTTATTTCTGAATTATTTATAAATTTTATCATATAATTACGCATATTTTCTGGAAATGTTTTTAATATTGTTATTCTATTATCTAATGATATATTTTTATCATTTACTGCAAAATCTATAAATATATTATTTATTTTTGTTGATAAAAATTGTATTTCTGATTTTATTTTATCTAAATAATTTTTTATATTTAAAATCATATCTATTTTCGGTTTATTTATTAATTCTATATATAAGTCATTTATATTATAATAATCATTTGAATCATTATATGTTTTAAATAAATATATTTCATTTAATGGAAATACACTTTTTATATTTTCATTTTTTTCATATATTATTATTGTTTTTATTACTTTATTATTTATACGACTTGATATTATATTATCTTTTTCTTTAAATATATATTTATTATCAATTATATCAGTAGTTTTTTCAAATAATATCCATTTTGATATATCATGATTATATTCATATATTTTTTTTATTATATGACTATTATTACTTATATCTTTTTCTACTAAATAATTATTCTTATTAAACCATAAATTTTGAGGATATTTTTTTAAATCATCTTTTTTATTATTTATTAATGGATATGATTTATATTTATATATATTATTTAATATTTTCCAATTTATAGATATTGTATTAAAATCCTTTTCTATATTAAATTTATTTATATTATTATATGATTTTATTATATTTCTATTTATTATAAAATCTTGTTCTTTATTATATAATATATACAAATTATCTAATATTGTTTTTATTTCATTTAATTTTATATTATTATTATATAATATATTTAATAATATATCATCATTTAATTGTATTGTTTCTAATAAAATTATATCCAATATTATATTTTTATATTTTTTTTCATAATAATTTGGTTCTATATTATTTTTATATATTTCATTTAATTTTGTTATATATAAATCTGATTTATTACTATATATATATGATATTATTAAATCTATATATAATTTATCTTGTGTTTCTTGAAATAATTTAATTAACTCTTTTTCTATTATTTTATTATTTATATTTAATATATTTTTTATATTTAATTTATCATTTGTTATTAATATATATATTTCTTCTATTATTATACCTAATAACATTTGACGAACTTCACATTTATTAAAAAATGATAATTTATAATACCATGATTGTGTATCTTTACTTATATTTTTTAAATTTAAACCTTTTCTTATTATATTTATATAATCATTTTCATTTATTTCACTTGTTATTAAATTCATATTTTTATATGCTTGTAAATAATTTTCTAATTCTTTTAATAATATATTTTTTACATTTTCATATTCATATCCTGATATATTTATTTCTGATGATTTGGATTTACAATATTCATCACAATTATCTTTATCTTTTATAATTACATCTTCTATTATATATCGATTTTTATCATTTTTATTTTTACAAATACATACTGGATTATTTATTCTTTTCTCAAATCCTATACATCCTGTTCCACAATCACTTGATTCATTTTCTAAATATGATGATAACCAACATTCACCTTCTTTCATATTTTTTTTATTTCCTGTTGTTCTATAAAATCCTCCTAAACAATCTTTATTATTTTCACATAAAGTTTGACATTGATTTACACTATTTACTATATTACTATGTCCTTCCAATATTACATCTGTATAACTTATTTTATTACATTTTTTATCATCTTTATTTTTTGCTATATCAGTTTGAACACAATTTATATAATGTTTTGGATAACACATTTCATTTATACCCGATAATAAACATACAAATATTTTTAATAATATTTTTAATTGTTCTTCTTTATTATATTTTTTTAATAATTTTTTTCTTAATTCTGGTAAATATCCTAATGTTATTAATAAACTATTATCTAAACTATCTTTTATTTCATTATCTTTTCTATATTTTTTATTAAAACTAAATGTGGGTAGTCCTTTATAAAATTCCGTTTTTAATAATTTATCTTCTTTATTTTTTGTAAATTTCATTTCTAATTCCATATTTTTTAATTTTATTGATTCATTTTCAAATATATATTCTATTTTATTATATTCTTTACTATCTTCTTTTTTTATTGTATTAAATGTTAAATTATGTTCATCTTTTTCTGATAAAATACTATTTTCTTTATATTCTATATTTTTTAATTTATATGTTTTTCTTATTAATACCTTATTTAATTCTTTTTTTGATAAATATTTTATAAATGATATTGGATTTCTATTATTTTTTAATATATCATATACATTATTACTTTTTAATAATTCATTTTTTATTTTTTCATCAATCATATTTAAATAAACTTTTACTTTATTTGTAGTATTATTATTAAAATTTGATAATGTTCCTTCTATTAATACATTATTATCTATTATTCCTAAATTATGTTTATAATATAAAAAATATCTTTTATTTTTATTATATACATTTAATATATTTATATAATTATTCGGACATTTTTCACCTTCAAATTGACAAAAATCTTCTTTATCTAAATTACAACTATTATTCAAACTTAAATCTGGTATCGGACAACATATTCTATTATCTAATAATGTTTCACAAGGATCTACTATTTCATATATATCATTTTTTAAATTTATACTATTTAATTCTATTTCTTTTTTATTTATTATTACTGAATATATATTATATAATACATTTTTTAATATTTTTATTTTAAATATTTCTATTTCATTATCATTTATATTTTTTATATAAATTTCTTTTAATATTGTATTATTTTTTTGTATTAAATTTCTCAATTTATTACTATTTGAATATATATAATAAATATGATAATTACTCTTTATATTTTCTACATTATTTTCTATATTATTACATAAATTATTTGTATCAATAAAATATAATACATTTTCTTTTAATTTTATATATGTTTCTCTTTTATTATTCATATATAAATTATTCGTAACTTTATATATTTTTTTTATATCATATTCTTTATTTTTTTCAAATAATATATCTTTATTTAATATCATATTCATATTAGTTTTACTCATATTTAATATACAAGCTTTATAATTATATTTCTTATTTTTATAATATTGAATTATTTTTAATATTATATTTTCATTACATATTTTATCATTTATATTTATATTTATATTACATTCTATTATTACATATTTTAATTTTGTTTCAAATATACTATGTACATAATTACTTTGAATCCAATCTTTATCATTATTAAATATATTTTCACAATTAAATTCTATATTATCTATATTATAATATATATTATCTAATACTTTTAATTTTACAAAATATAATATATTTTTCTCTGTTATATTATTTATACATAATTTTGTTTCTTCTAATAATTCCCATTGATATTCATTTACATCTTTCTCATTAAATTTTAAATATTTATTATCATAAAATATTGATAAACTATTTGTTTTATTTGAATAATTAAATATACCACTTGTATCTAATACTATTTTTTCTGATTTATCTTTTATAACAAAATTTATTACATGTTTATTTTTATTATCATTTTTTTTAAAAGGTCTATATGAACTATCATTTATATATATACTATACGATATATCACTAAAAACATTTTTTAATATATATTTTTTATTTAGAACATTTAAATAATCAAAATTTGACATTTTATTAATTATTATATTCATATTTTCATTTTTACCATATATTTTATCATATTTTAAACATATATTTTTTGATTTTAATATATTTTCTATATTTTTATTTATTGAACATATCATTATATTTCCTCCATTTCCACCATATCCTTGAATTGAACCACCACCTCCACCTCCTATTAATAATATATATATATGACTTATCTTTTTATTAAATTTCTTTTTATTAAATATATTACCTAAATTTATTAATGGTTTATTAAAATCTACTTTTTCATATTTCAATATTTCATTTATTTTTAATATATTTTTTTCATCATAATAACAGTTTATTATAAATACACCACCTCTATATCCATCTCCTCCATTTCCTATATGATAATTTTTTTCACTTTCTATATATCTTCCTCCACCACCTCCTCCTGATCCAAATCCTATTCCTTTTAAACCATTTATATTCTTTTTCGGATCACCACTTAAATTTATAAATCCACCCGGACCACCTTTTGGACCATATTTAGATATTGTATCATTTTCTATTTGTATTATATTATCAGTTGTATTAAATAATACTTTCAAATTTTTATTTAATCTTATCTCTTTTGTATAACCCCCTTTAAACATCTTATTTAATCGAACTTTTTTATTATTTGATTTACTATTTCCTATTACACCACCAGGACCACCCGATCCAAATAATTTATTTTGAGATGCACTTATATTTGTTTTATTGTTTATATCTACTTTATCTATATTTATTAAATCATTTGATTTATAATTATTATAATAATTTATATCCATTTCTAAATTATCTAATCCATATATATTTCCTCCATGACATATTATTTCTTCATTTAAATTATTTATTATATCTTTATTCTCATTTTCTAATGAATAATGTTTTATAAATAAATCTGTTATATTTATATTTTTATCATATATATTTAATTCATCACTTTCCTTTATATTATATGGTAATTTTTCTCCTAATATATTAAATGAATCGGCATTTAAATTAAATTTTACTATTAATTTATTATTTTTCTCTGATTTATTTATTTCTATTATTATATCTTTTTTTATATTTTTTGTATAAATTATTATATTATATTCATCACCTGTTTTTTTATTTTTTATTTTATAATTTTTATCTGTATTTATATATTTTACAATATACGGTGATTTATATTTTAATTTTAATTTTGTATCTCCTCCTTTTTCTGCTGCCTTCATATATTTTTTTATTTTTTCATCACTCATTGTAAATTTTTCTTCTGTATTTAATTTTCATCCTAAACCTTCTTTTCCTATATCTAATTCTATATATATATCATTTAATATTGTATCTAATTCTTTATGTTTTATTAAATTTAATTCTTTATCATCTATATAATTATAATTTAAACTATTATTTAATAATGATATATTTATCTCTTTTTTAACACGTTGTAATTCTCCTGTATTTGTTAATTCTAAATATTCATTATCTTCTAATGTATCTATTTTTGAAGAACAATTTGATATGATATCTTTATATGTTATTTTATTATTTATTATATTACATTTATATTCATATAATACTGTATTTTCATTCATTTCATTTGTAAATATTAATGAATGTTTATAAATTTGATATGTTGCTGTTTTTGTTATTTTTTTTATTATATATTTATATTTTCAATTTAAACTTGATATTAATGATTCATCTAATAATAATTCTTGTTTTTTATTTATTTTTGTTCTTGACCATATTATATTATCATTTGGTTCTTTTATTTCTAATTCTCCTAAATCACTTAATTCTAATTTACATAAATTTTTATATTTTCCATTATAGTTATTAAATGTTATTTGAATTATACTATTATCTTCATATTTTAAATATAAATCATAATTTTTTAATATAAAACTTTTTATTTGATTTTTTCTTTTTAATATTGATATATTCCATATTTCTTTATTATCTATTAAATTTAATAAAATTAATTTATCATATATATCATCTGTTCCTATTTTTAAATTATATAAGCCATTTGAACTATATAATTCTTTTAATTCATTTATATATAATATTTTATCATTTAATTCATTAAATATATATTTTTTTTTATTAAATATCATTTCTTTTTTATTTGATAAATCATTATTTAATACATCTATTAATATTGTTTTTCTATAAATTTTATCTTTCATATCTATTTTAAAATCAAAATTTAACTTATCTTTATTTAATATATTATTTAATTTATAATATGTATTAAACATATTATTTATATTTAATACAAATGGTTCATATACTACATCTCTCATATATATTTCATTATTTCCACCTTTTTGTTTTATTACTTTTTTATCACATAATTCATCTTTTTTTACTATAAAACAATTATTTATATCTTCACTTTCTAAATATATCTTTTTTTTATAATATATTTCTTTAAAACTTATATCATTTATATTATTTTCATCTATTTTTATATAAATATATTTTTCATTATCATTTAAAAAAATATATATATAATCTTCTATTATTATATTATCTATTTTTCCTATTAATTTATTTTTATAATACATTTCTTTATTTTTTAAATTGCGAACAGTTAAATATTTATTTTTTACTAATAAATTATTATAATCTCTTTTATTTATATTTAATAAAAATACTATTTCATTATTTAAATTTAAATAATTTAAATCATTTATATATAAATTATTTTTATTTAATTTTTTAAATTCTTCACTTATATTCATATAAACAAACTTTTTTAAATTACTTGCACTTAATAATATTTTATTTTTTATATTTTTTAATAATGTCTTATTTATTTCTATTTTACATATATTATCTATATCATCTTCATTATTATCTTGATTTATTTTAGCATTATAACTTATTGGATATTTATCTACTTCTATTGGAACTATATTTTCTATTATTTTTTTTTCATTATTTATCATATTTTCTTGTTTATAAAATATTTTACAATCTTTTACTGTTATTTTACAAGGACCATTTTCTATTTCTATTGGTTTTTCATTTAATTCATCACATATTATATTATGTCTTTTGATTTTTCTTCCATAATTTGTTAATGTTACTTCTATTGGTTGTTTACATTTAATTGTTTTATTATGTGATAAATGTAATTCATCTTTTATTGAATCACATAATTTATTAAAATAATTCAAATTATTATTTAATTTATTTATAAATAATTCTATTATTTGTTGATAAGTTCTTATATTAGTTTTTTTATGATTTTTTAAAAATATAAATAAATAATTTAAAAATATTTTACAATTACTATCATTTCCATCTTTATCATATAAATATATCATATAATTATATAATACATCTGATGATATATATATATTATTAAATAATTTATTACTAAATAATACTTCTTTTATTTTATTAAATATTTTTTTATCTTTATAATCTCCATTTAATTTTATTATTGATGATAATTTTGTAAAAATATCTACATCATTTGGATTTAATGAAATTAATATTGATAAATATATATTTTTATTATAATCTGAACTATATTTATCATTTTTTATTATTTTTTCATTAAAATTATTAAAACATATATAATAATATTTTAAATATAATTTTTTTGAGTTATCATTTTTTAATGATTTATTCATAAAAATATTTAATAAAAATAAGTATAAATAATTTAATTTTTCATTGATTTGAGATAATATTGATATTGAAATACATATATTTTTTATATTTATTTCTTCTTCTTGATTTATTATTAATGGTAATATCAAATCTCCAAATATATTTCCTAATATATCATCTAAATTTTTATATTTTAAAATATATTCATCTGTTATAAATTTCTTTATTGGATATAATTTAAATAATATACGATCTTTTACATTTATTATTTTATTATTTTCATCTATTAAACAATTTAATATATCTGTTTCTTTATTATATACTATACAATTATCTACATTATCTAATGATAATACTGATTTATAATAATATATTAATTTTTGAAAATAACAATAATTCATATTTTTTTTATTATCAAAAAAATTATTTTCACAATTTAATATTTCTTTCATTAATATATATATTATATTATATATAAAGTTTTTTATTTTAAATTTATTTACTTTTTTTTATATGTTTTTTTATATGTTTTTTTTGTATTTATTAATACCATACATTCTTCTTCATTTAATTTTTCTATTTTTTCTAATTCAGTTATTTTTAATCCTATATTTTTATTTTTCTTATATTTTATATAATATCCATAAGGACCTTTATGAATTTCAATATCTTTATTTATTTTTTTAATTAAACCATTATTTTTTTGTTCATTTATTTTTAATATTATACCATCATTATCTATATTATCTTCATCTATATAATCTAATGATAAACTTTTATTATTATATTTTATATATAAACCATAAGGACCTTTACACAAATATACTGGTAATTTATTATAATCAAATAATACATATGGATATTTTAATAATTCTATTGCTTTATCTAATGTTATATCTTCCATTTTAAAATCTTTTAATCCAATAAATCGTCCCTTACCTGATTCAGCTATTTCATGTAAGCATAAACCATATTTTCCTACATAAATTTCTAGCATTAAATTTGTAGTTGGATTAATTCCTAATTGTTTCTTACCTGAATCATGAATAATATTACTCTTTGGTGTATTATTAATACATATTAATAATTTTTTATAAATTATATCTACAATTCCATTCCAAGAAACACCTTCATTTTCTATTTTATCTAATTCAAGTTCCATATTTGCCGTAAAATCATAATTAATTATTTCTTCAAAATATTTTAATAAATAATCATTTATCATTATACCTGTTTCTGTTGGATTAATTTTATTTTTATCCGCTCCATATTGTATTATTTCTTTTTTTGTTTTAATATCTTCTCCCTTTTTTATAGTTAAATTTTCTACTTCAATATCTATTCCTTCTGTATCTTTAATTACAGCATAGTTTTTATCAATTACAGAATTCACCATATTGCTATACGTTGATGGTCGTCCTATTCCCAATTTTTCTAATTTTTGTACTAATGAAGCGTCATTATATCTCGGTTCTGCTTTAGTAAATTTTGCTTCTGATTTTAAATCTTTAAAATCTAATTTAATTTTTTCTTTTAATTCTTGTAATACTGTATTATTCTTATCTACTATATTATATATCTTTTGAAAACCATCAAATAAAATTCGTTCATTAGTAGCCACAAATATATATTTATCTAAATTTATTTTAATTTCAAGAATTTCTTTTATACAGTCACTCATCTGACTAGAAATTGTTCGTTTCCAAATTAAACTATATAAACGTTTCATATCATTATCATAATCATTATTTAGTTCATGTAATTGAATATTAGTCACTCTTATTGCTTCATGGGCTTCCTGAGCGTTTTTTGTTTTTGTTTTAAAAGTATTATTACTAAAATATTTTTCTCCATAACATTTTAAAATTTCTTTTTTAATATCTTTTAAAGCATCTTTTGAAATATTTATACTGTCACTTCTCATGTACGTGATTTTTCCATTTTCATACAATTTCTGGGCAACTAACATTGTTCTTTTTGAATTCATCCCCAGTTTATTATAAGCTTCTTGTTGAAGAGAGCTTGTTATAAAAGGTGCTTTTGATTTTTCTTTCTTCTGTTTTTTCTCTATTTTTTTAATAATAAAATCATTTGTTTTAGTTAATTCAAATATTTTATGAATTTCTTCTGATTTATTTATTTTTTTTTCATATTTTATTTCTATATTATTTTCTTTATAATCTAAATTACCACTAACATTAAAATATTCTTTCTTCTCAAAATTTTTAAGTTCATTTTCTCTTTCTATAATAATTCTATTTACTACCGATTGCACTCTCCCGGAAGACAAACTTTCCCCCTTCTTATAATTTGCTTGAATATTTTTCCATAAACACGGTGTAATTTTAAATCCAATAATTCTGTCTAAACATCTACGAGCCTGTTGAGAATAAAATTTATTCATATTAATTTTTGTTGGATTTTTAATAGCATTTTGGATAGCATTTTTAGTAATTTCATTAAAAATAATCCTTTCATGATTATCTTTACCTTTATTCAGAGTTTCATTTAAATGAAATGCTATTGCTTCTCCCTCCGCATCTCCGTCTGCCCCCAAAATTAATGTATCACATTTCTTATAAGCTGCTTTTAAATCCGCTACAATTTTTTTTTTATCGGGAATAATAATATAATTTGGTTCATAATTATTATTTACATCAATACCTAGTCTTTCTTTAGAAAGATCTTTAAAATGTCCGAATGAAGCTTTTATTATATAATTTGGTCCTAAAAATCCCTGTATTTTACTGCATTTAGAAGGTGATTCTACAATTACCAATTTTTTTGTCATTTTATATTATATAATATAAATAATCAATTTTTTTATAAATTATTAAAATTTTTATATAAATTATTAAATTGATTTATTTTATAAAATTTTATAAAAAATAAATGCCTAAAAAATGCCTCATGTGTAAACTTAAAAGACCACATTTCAATTTGCCTGGTGAGAAATGTGCTTTATATTGTAGGAGTTGTGCTAAAGAGGTTGATATAAATATGATTGATGTTAAAAATAAAAAATGTAAATGTGGTAAATCTCAACCAATTTATAATGAACCAGGACAAACTAAAGCTATTTGTTGTAAAGATTGTAAAACTCCTACTATGGTAAATGTAATAAATAAAAAATGT
>Ga0233401_1000609_pt1 | contig 12910 bp, 8 predicted proteins | sample 49DmetaG_FD_190067 | JGI IMG/M metagenome (GOLD analysis project Ga0233401, IMG submission 190067) | Seawater microbial communities from Monterey Bay, California, United States - 49D | ecosystem: Environmental > Aquatic > Marine > Coastal | place: USA: California | collected 2016-10-03
TTCTTTTAATCGAGGAACACCTCTTGTTACATTAGATTTAGCAGCAACACCCGCAAAATGAAATGTATTTAATGTCATTTGTGTAGCGGGTTCTCCAATAGATTGTGCTGTAATAGTTCCAATCATTTCACCAGGTTGAGAAAATCCTAATTTATATTTATAAATAATATCTTCAATAATATTATCAAATGCTAATTTATTTAATTTATGTGTAATATAAATATTATATGGATGTAATTTTAATTTTAATAAATTATGTAAAATATATGAAGGATTATAAATATCATTAATATCAACTCTATTAATTTTAGTATTTTCCATTAAATAATCTAATTTTTCAAATAAATATGATGGTTTAATATCACTTAATTGAATATTATTAAATTTAATTTTATTATTTAAAATAATTCTATCTATATTTAAAGCTTGATAAATATCATTATTCATATTATTAATAATATTTTCAATAATATATTTTCTCATATTTAATAAAGAATTATATAAAATATTTAATTTATTTGTAATAAAAGTAATATCTTCTTCTTTCCATATATTTTGTAAAATATAATGTTTAATAATATTAATATTATTATATTTATTATTAAAATTAATAATAGATGGTTCTAAAAATTCATCAATATTTTGTTTTTCTAATTTAGAAGATTCATAACCATCTTCACCATATAATAATTGTATAATTTCATCATTATGATTTCTTAAAGTTAAATCATAATTAATTTTAACATCTTCTAATGCTTTAATTAATCTTCTTTGAATATAACCTGTTTCAGAAGTTTTAACAGCTGTATCAATAATACCTTCACGACCACCCATAGCATGAAAATAAAATTCATATGGTTTTAATCCTTTATAAAAACTATTTTCAACAAATCCACGACTTTCTGCACTATTATCAAATTGACTAAAATGAGGTAAAGTTCTATGTTTATAATGTGTTGGAATTCTTTTTCCATCTACAGAACATTGTCCTACACAAGCAATCATTTGACATATATTAATTATATTACCTTTTGAACCAGCTGATTCCATATTAACAAATCTATTATTAATAATATTTAAATTATCTCTTGTTAATTTACCAACTTCATCAGTTGCTTTATTTAATTCATTAGTTACTAATGTTTCAAATTCATCATTTAAACATGTATGATATTTTTTTTCTAATAAACCTTTTTGAATATCATTTAAAATATTATTAACATTATTTTTTTTTTGAATTATAATATCTTTAATATTTTCTACAACAGATTTATTAATAATTAAATCACTTACACCAGCACTAAATCCTGTATGTAATAGAAAATTATTTGTAATACCTTGACAATTATTTAAATAATCTGCTGTTATATCTTTATTAAAATCATTAAATATAATATGTATTAAACTACCACTACTTGTAGCAAGATTTTTTTTTACTAAATATCCTTTTTTTAATTCACCCATTTCAATATTAACATCTTTATTTTTTAAATTAATTTCTGGTAAAATTGATGAAAATACTTGTTTTCCAGTCCAATATTCTTCATTATTATGAATAATAGGTTTTGTTAAACTATTCATTGTTTTAAAATTTTTATTCCACATCATTAAATTCATTAACATTTTTCTATTAAATAAAAATTCATCATTTTTTTCTATATTTTCTGGTAAATTATATTTTAATCCTTTATTTACTAAAGTTAATCTTGATGCACCTAATAATGCATCTTGAACTAATCCTATACAAGGTTTTCCTTCTTGAGGACTTATAATTTGAGTAGGCACAGCAGCTAAATATTTTAATTCTGCAACTGTTTGATAAGATTGTGGAACATGCATATTCATTTCATCACCATCAAAATCCGCATTATATGGTGATGTTACACATACATTTAATCTAAATGTATCTGCTTTCATTGGTATTACTTTATGTGCCATCATACTCATTTTATGTAATGATGGTTGTCTGTTAAATAATATATAATCTCCTTTTATTAAATGTCTATTTACTATATCTCCTTCTTCTAATTCATTTGCTATTTTTTGTAAATCTATATTTTTTAAATTTTTTATACTTTTATCTAATTTTTTTATACTTTTCGCTCCAGGATAATTATCATAACCATTTAATATCATATTTTTTAACATATTCATATTTTTTTTTGTTACTGTTTCTGGAAATGTTAAATTTTTTGTTATTTTTTCTGGAACACCTAACTCATCTATACCAACATTTGGATCAGGTGTAATTACAGTACGAGCTGAAAAATCTACACGTTTTCCCATTAAATTTCCTCTTATACGACCTTCTTTACTTTTCACTCTTTGTTGAACTGATTTTAATGTTCGTCCTGAACGTTGAACATTTGCTTGAGGAACTCCCGCACCAAATGGTGCTTCATTATTAATTAATGTCGCACAATGATATTGAATCATTGTTATATGATCATCTATATATTCATCACCTTTTGCTATTTTTGTTGCTAATGTTGAATTTGCTTTTACTATATCTATTAATTTATATGTTAAATCATCATCTGAACGAGTATTATTATCTTGTTTTACAGATGGTCTTACTGCTGGTGGTGGCACTGGTAATACTGTTAAAATTAACCATTCTGGACGACAAAAATCTGGAGAAAATCCTAATTTTAAACAATCTTCATCTGTTATTCTTGTAAATATTTTTAATACATAATCCGGTCTTATTAATACTTTTTTATCATCTTGTTCTTTATATATCCATTCAGCAAATACTTTCCCTATTCCTTCTCGAACATATCTTGTTGGTTGTATTGAACCACATCCATCTTTATGATTACATACTTTTATTTTTTTTGATTTCTCATATATTAAATCAAATGTTTCATATATATCTTTTCCTTTTACAAATTCTTCATCTGGTAATAATAATTTAGAACATCTAAAACATATACATTTTAATAATTTTAATATTCTTCCTATAAAATGCATATGAAATACCGGTGCTGATAATTCTATATATCCAAAATGACCCGGACATAATGTACTTTTTTGATGACAAGTTTCACATAATACATTTGAATCTATTGTTCCCATTTTTAAATCATATAAACCACCAGGTGATGGTGTTGATACACCATCCGCACTTGTTATATATAATGTATGATCATTTATTTTACAAGTTGATTGTTTTTTTATTTCATCTGGTGATAATAATGAAAATTGAACTTTACCTACTTTTGCTATATTTTGATTATAATCAAAATCTTTATTATGCATTTTTATATTATATATAATATATTTTTAAATCAATTTTATTATTTATAATTCATTTAAAATTATATTTATTAAATATTTATTTATTATTTATGAAACATAAATTTAAAATTAAATTTTCATCTATTAATGAAAAATATTATTTTTCTAATTTAAATACTTCTCAAAAAAAAAAATGTATTAAAACTATTTATAATATTAATAATTTTAAAAAAACACATATTCCTTTTAAATTTAAAATATATTTATTTAATATTTCTGATTTTAATAAACATATATTATTACAATTATATGATAATTTTTTAAAATTAGATAAATCTACACAAGAATATTTTAAATATAAAATTTTCTTTGATAATATTAATAATATTCCTTTTAATAATTTATCTTATCTTAATATTAATAATATTAATACATATTTATTACATTCTAAAAATATTTTAAATACTCATATTTATGGACATACACATATTAAAACATGTTTATTACAAATTTTATCTCAATATTATACTAATCCACATAATAATAATATTATTGGATTTTATGGACCTCCAGGTGTAGGTAAAACTACATTTGCACATATTATTTCTAAAATATTACAAAGACCTTTAGAAATTATTAATTTATGTGGAGCACAAGATACTTCTTATTTAGAAGGACATAGTTTTACTTATGAAGGAGCTAAATATGGTAAAATTATTAATACACTTATTAAACATAAAACTATGAATCCTATCATTTTTTTTGATGAAATTGATAAAATTAGTAAAACTGAAAAAGGTTTTGAATTAGAAAAATTATTAATTAATATTGTTGATACTACTCAAAATTATAATTTTATTGATAAATATTTTATGGAATTAACTTTTGATTTATCTAATATTTTATTTATTTTTTCATATAATAATAAAACACATATTGATCCTATTTTATATGATATAATTTATGAATTAGAATTTTATAATTATAATATTAATGATAAATTTATATTATCTAAAAAATATATTATTCCACAATTATTAAAAAATTATTCATTTAAAAATAATTCTATTACATTTTCTAATAATGTTATTTTATATTTAATTCATAAATTTTCTCCTATTAATCAAGGTATTAGAACTTTAAAAAATATATATAATAATATTCTTTCTAAAATTCATCTTATTTATTTAACAAATAATCCCTCTATTATTAATATTAAAATTAATATTTTATTTCCATATAAATTAACAAAAAAACATATTTCTTATTTTATTTAATTTTAAATTATTTAAAACATTTATTAATATTATTATTTATAATTATGATTTATAATAATCATAATATTTCTTTATCTAATAATATTTCTTTATCTAATAATATTTCTTTATTTAATAATATTTCTTTATCTAATAATATTTCTTTATCTAATAATATTTCTTTATCTAATAATATTTCTTTATCTAATAATATTTCTTTATCTAATAATATTTCTTTATCTAATAATATTTCTTTATCTAATACTTTAAATAATAATAATAAATTTTATTGTAATAATTGTGGAAAAACAGGACATTTATATAAACATTGTAAATATCCTATTATTAGTTATGGAATAATGTTATTTAAATATTCTGATTATAAATTACATTTATTATTAGTTCAAAGAAAAGATTCTATATCTTATATAGAATTTATTAGAGGTAAATATTCTATAACTAATACAAATAAATTATTAAATATATTAAGTAATATTACTAAAACTGAAATTAATAATATTTTAAATCATGATTTTGAATATTTATGGCATAAATTATGGTCTTCTAATATAGATACTAAATCTATATTAAGATTTGAAAAAGAATATAATTCTTCTGAAAAAAAATTTAATTATATTAAATGTAAAAATAATACTATTAATATATATGATATTCTTACTATATTACAAATTAAATATACTAATACTGAATGGGGTATTCCTAAAGGTAGAAGAAATATTAATGAACAAGATATAGATGTTGCTATAAGAGAATTTGAAGAAGAAACTAATATTAAATCTTCTGAATATACTATTATTGATTCTATTTCACCTATAAGAGAAAGATTTTTAGGAACTAATAATGTTAAATATGATCACATTTATTATATTGCTTATTGTCATAATAATATACAACCATATATTAATCAAAATAATATTAATCAAATTATTGAAATTAAAAATATTGATTGGTTTACACAAGAAAATGCTACTAAAATTATTAGAAAATATGAAATTGAAAAAAAAAAAATTATTAATATTGCATTTAATATTATGAAACAATTAATATATTATATTTTTTAATATTATTATCTTATTAAATATTTTCCATCAAATTTATTTGTATTAGATATTTTCATATAATTATTATTATTTAATTTACTTGTATATATTAATATATCTCCTTTTACAGATGTATTATTATTATCATTATTATATAATTTTATAGTTCCTTTATGTTCTACAATACTTGTTAATTTTTTCACTTTTTTCTTTCTTAAATCATATCTATATTCTATTGGTGCTTTTGCTTCTAATTCTATTTCTTTTTTTAATATATCTTCTGCTTTTTCACTATCTTTCCATTCTTCACCTATATTTGTCCATAATATATTATATGTACTTATATTATATATTACTACAATACCTCTATTTAATAATATTAATCTCATTTCACCATCAGTTTTTATAGGTCGTAAATATATAGGATATATATCTATATTATACAATCCTATTCCTCCTTTTTCAGTAATATTAAATGCATGTGTTGTATTTTGTTTTTTTTTATCTTTTATATTAATTAATGTAGTTCCTTTTCTATTTGATGTATTATATAATTTTAATTGTTTATTTAAACTTATTTGTAATAAATATTTCCCATTTTCACTAATTATATAATTACCCACTACCATAACTTCATTTATTTTTAAATGATTACGAGGTAATTTTTCTAATGCTCTATTTTTCCAATTATCATTTGTAAAAAAATCATAACTACTACATCCTGTCATTAAATTACATTTATTATTATTTATATCCCATTTTATATGATTACAAGCACTATTATTTTCACATTCTTTTTTACATTCTGGAAATTTACTTTCTAATATTTCATATTCTTTTGGACCACAAGAACCTTCATTTATATTACCATATAATTTTGTCACACCTTTTAATATTATATAACCTGTTGTATTTATATTATCATTTAATCCAAATATATCAATACGTGTAGGACCACCATCTAATAAATTAAAACTCATATTTTCTAATAACATATTTCCACGTTCTAATATTATTGAACGACCCACCATATCTTTATATATTTCTTCTTGATTTTTTATATAACTATATTCTTTTTTTCCTATTAGTGTTTCTAATGGATTTAAATTATATGCATATGAAGATATCCAAGTTATTATTAATATTGTATAAGCATAATGTGTCAACCATATATGTTGAGGATAATTTAATATTATTATATAATATCCTGCTAATAAAAAATGAATATATGTTAATGATATATAATATTCTTTAAAAAATATACAACATATTACCCAAGTTAAAAATATACCAAACATACTAATAAATATTGTTTGCATTATATATATATATATATATATATTAAAATTTTTTATATATTTATAAATATGAATATTTTATATTTAATATTATAATTAATATTATTATATTATTTAAATAATATTGATTTTTTTTTTTTAATAAATTTATTTTATTATATAATTTTTTATAATCCATTTCTAATTTTTTATAATCTATATCTAATCTTTCTAATCTTAATTTATAATTTACTATATTATTTTCATATTCTACACTACTTTTTTTATAATTTTTTATTGATGTATTTGAAACCCAATTTTCATGTCTTTTTGATTTTAAATGTGCTTTATAAGTACTATTTGTCTTAAATATTTTTCCTGGATTACATTCACAACATAATATTTTTTCTAATATCATTATATTATTATTTTTATCTTATTTATATATAATATATTTAAAGATATTAATATATATATATTATAACAATGACAACAACTACACATCTAGGACAAGTAAAATGGTTTAATAACAAAATTGGATATGGATTTATTACTTTATTAAATGAAAAAGACCATAGTCTTAATAAAGATATTTTTGTTCATCATATGCATATTTGTCCTCTTGAAAGTAATTATAGAACATTAAAAACTGGTGAATATGTACAATTTGAATTAGATACTAATTGTGAAGGACAACATAAAGAACAAGCAACACAAGTTACTGGTGTTTATGGTTTAGAATTACTATGTGATTTCGTTCATAGGAATAATAAAAATAAAAAATCTAAATCTAAAACTACACAATAATTTATAAATCTTTCATTTCTTCCTTTAATATCATATAACATTTATTTATTTCATTTATTTTTTTTTCTTTTTTTATATTTATATCTAATTCTGATATATTACATTTTAAATATATATTTTTTTTTAATTTTTTTTTTAAATCTTTATTTATTTGTTCTTTATTTTTTGTTAATATTGTAAATAAATTATGAATATAATTTTTTACATTTAAATCTTTATAATAATGTCTTTCATTTAAATTTATTCCTATTGTATTTTCTAATTCATTTTTAAATATATCTATTGGATAATTATTTATTATAAATCCATCTATATACATTTCATTATTTATTTTTATTGGTGAAAATATACCTGGAATACTACAAGCTGCTAATATTCCTGTTATTACTTCTAATTTTGGATTATTATCTTTATTTAATATTATTTCTTCTCCTGTTGATATATTTAATGTTATTATATGAAATTCTTTTTTTGTTAAATCATATAATTCTTTTAAAGTTACATTTCGTTTTTTTAATTTTCTATATATTAATACATTTAATATTTTTTTAAACATTTCATTACTACATATACTATAATTTTCAAAAAAATTTAATAAATTTACATCAAATATTTTTTCTATTTTATTATTTAATAATATTTCTTCTATTTCTTCATATTTATATTCTAATAATATTAATAAATTAAAAAATACTCCTATTGATGTTCCTCCAAATTTTTTTATATTTATTTTTTTTTCTTTTAATATTTTTAATAAACCTAAATATATTATTCCTTTTACACCACCCCCTGATAATATTAAATTCATTTATTACATAAATAATATATTTTTAAATAATTATAATTTAATTTATATTTTTTTTATAATTTAAATTATATGGATCCTAATATATGGGGCAATTCTGCATGGTTTTTTTTACATACTATTACATTAGCTTATCCAGATAATCCTACATATAATGATAAACTTAATTATAAAAATTTTTTTGAATCTTTACAAAATATTATTCCATGTCATTTTTGTAAAATTAATTATAAAATACATATTTCTAAAACACCTATTGATAAATTTTTAGAAAATAAAACTTTTCTTATTAAATGGTTAATTCACATACATAATCAAACTAATTTACATCTCAAAAAACCTATTTTTACTTATAAACAATTTATTGAAAAATACAATTCTATATATCAAAAAAAAAATTATATTAATAATAATATTAATTATAATTATAATATTAATTATAATTATATTATTTTATTTATTATTATTATTATTATTATTATTTCTATTTTATATTATTATTATTATTATTATTCTATTTCTATTAAATTTCCTTAATTTACCTCTTCTTCTTTTTCTTCTTTTTCTTTAATTTCTTTTGCTTGTTCTTTTAAAAAATTATCTAACTTATTATATACACGACCTACATCTTCCATTTCTTCTGCCGCAAATGCACCTCGTCTTGAAGCTACATTTATTACATTTCTTATTGATGCTAAATCATTCAAACTTATTTGATCTTCTTCTTTCATTTTATATAATTTTTTATATTTATTTTTTTAAATAATTTTTATTATATATAAATATATAATGAAAATTACTCCAAATAATATTTATAAACAATTTCAAAATTTACAATCAAATAATCCTAATTTTGATAAAATACAAAATAATACACTTTATACTAATATTACACCATCTAATTATCCTAAATTACCACATAAATCTAATACTTCTACAAATTTAGATTTAATTTCAAATACTTCTGAAGATTTAATTTCAAATACTCCTAAAGAAGAACAACAACAAGAAGAAAAACTAAAAGAACAAAAAGATTTAATTTCAAAAACTCTTGAAGAAGAAGAAGATTTAATTTCAAAAACTCCAGAAGAAGAAGATTTAATTTCAAAAACTTCTGAAGAAGAACTAGAAGAACAAAATTTAATTTCAAAAACTCCTGAAGAAGAATATTTAATTTCAAAAACTCCTGAAGAAGAAGATTTAATTTCAAAAACTTCTAATTTATTAATAAGTTCTCCTAAACAAGAAGAGTTAATATCAGATAATTTAGAACAAGATGATTTATTATTAAATACTTCAGATTTATTATCAAATACTTCTGAAGAAAATTTTGAATTAAATAATAAATTCTTATATACTGATTATGATTTAAATAATATTAATATTAAAAATTATTTAAATAAATATGATATTTCATATGATAACTTAAATCAATTACAATTAACAGAAGATGAAATATATCTTATGGTAAATAATTCATATTCTAATTTAAAATCTATTAATAATATTCCTGGTATAAATAATTTAATTAAAACATCTTATCCATCTAATAGATGTTGGAGTAATTCAGTTATTCAAATGTTATATAATATTATTGAATTTAGAAATCATTTAATATTTTATACACCTGATATTAATACTACTATATTATTAAATAATTATAATCATGATATTCCTATAACAAAACCTTTAGAATTAAATAAAATAACAAATCCTGAATTACCTATTGCCGCATTAAAAAATATTTTTAAAAGATTATTAAATGCTGAATTATTTAATATTCCATATATATCCGGTTTTAAAGAACATAAAGTGTTTGTTGATTTTGGAACATTTGATTCTCTTACAAATATAAAAGATTATAATACATTTAGTGACCCTAATAGTTTATTATCTCTTTTTAATACATCTCAATTATCTTCTACTCTTAAACAATATAATAATATTATTAATAAATTATTTTATTATTCTGAATTAAATCATTCTATATTTAAACATTATGATGAAACAAATAATTCTATAAAAGATTTTAATGATTCATATGAAATTGAAAATTATTTATCAGATAATTTAATTAAAATTATTTCTATTAATAATAATAGAGAATCATTTTTTAATTATACATTAAAAAAAAAATTATTTAAAAATACTAAATCAACTGATATTATATTAAAAAAATCTTTAGATAAAACATATAAATATGCTCCTATTAAAAAATTTGATGATAATATAAATATTAATGAATATTTACATTATTATTATTTAAATATTTTTTATATTAAAACATTACCTATTAAACAATATATTATATATAATAATGATAATAATAAAATTCTTGATTTTATATATAGAAATAAAACATTAATTGATATTTCTTATAATTATAATAATTTCTCATTATTTAAATATATTCCTAATCATAATACTATTTATAATATTATTAATAATACTAATTATTTTACTGATTTATCTATTTCTACTCAAGAATCTATTATATCTAAATTAAAAACAGATAATCCTGATTATATATTACAAGATTTAATTGATAATAATATGATTAATATTAAAAGTGATTATTTAAAGAAATTTAATGCTAATAAAAATATTAGCACTTTAAAAGATCTTATTAAAAAAAATATTAATATTAATTTATTATCACAATCAAAAAAATATTATATTAAATCACCTGAATATTTAATGATTCATATTTTACCTAATTCTCATAATTATCAAAATGGTAATATTACACCACGTTCTAATATGGATAATATTAATAATATATCTATTCCTAATATTTCTTTAATTAAAAATAAAGATGATTTACAATGTATTATTCAAAATAATTGCATTTATATTAATAAAACATATAATCTTGAATATAATTTAGATAGTGTTATTTTACATACTTCTAATCATTTTACTTATATTAAAAAATATCAAAATGATATATGGGATTATTATGATGATGAAAATATAGAACAATTAACACATACACAAGCTTATGATTATATTTATAAATATGGCACATATTTTCTTTATAAAAAAAATATTGTTAATAAAACATTATTAACTACAATTCCATCTAATTATATTTCTTTAAATAAAAATCAACAAATTATTATTATTAAAAATATTTTAATTAATTCTATTAATATTAATAATGAAATAATACAATATATTTCTAAAAAAGTTATAAATCCTGATACTATTAATACTAATAATACTTATATATTTTGGAATAATATTATTCCTGTAATTCAAAATTATACTGATATATTTTTTAAAATTAATGATTCTAAACAAATTTTATTTATTGATTATATTTATTCTATTTTTAATATTTTTACAACTAATTATAATATAAATATAACTAAAGAACTTTTTGATATTAATTCTAATAATTTTGATAAATTTTTTGAAAAATATTTATTAATAAATACAAGTTCAACTATTATAGATAATAATACTATTATACCTATTAAATTTATTGTTAATAATCAAACTTTTATATATAATATTATTATTAGATTATTAAAAACTACTAATATTCCTAAATTAGATATATTAAATGATTTAAAATTAGCACAACTTGAATCAAATAATCCCGGATATGTTGATAAATTAAATTTAGAAGAAAAAAAATTACAAAATAAATTTGATTCTAAATTATCAGAAGAATATTCTACTGATTCTAATTTATCAGAAGAATATCCTTCTGATTATCAACTTTTTGGAACAGACATAGATACATATGAAGATATTGAAACTGATAAAGATATTACAACCGATGATACACAAAATATATCACTTAAAGATATAAATTTATCAGAAGAAACTAATACTGTTATAAAAAATTTAGTTAATAAAGCTTCTCAAGTTTCAACAAAAAAAGCTCATAAAGACTTAATGACTAAATTAAATAATCAAAAAATGACTAAATTAAATAAATTAACTGCATTAAAAAGTAAATCTTCTATAGAAGAAACACAAGAAACACAAGAAACACAAGAAACACAAGAAACACAAGAAACACAAGAAACACAAGAAACACAAGAAGATACAAAAGCTACAAAAACAGAAACTGAAAATATAGAAGATACACAAGAAACACAAGAAACACAAGAAACACAAGAAACACAAGAAACACAAGAAACACAAGAAACACAAGAAACACAAGAAGCTAAAGCATTAGCAGAAGAACAAGCTAAAGCAGAAGAACAAGCTGAAGCAAAAGCATTAGCAGAAGAACAAGCTAAAGCAGAAGCTGAAGCTGAAGCTGAAGCAAAAGCTAAAGCATTAGCAGAAGAACAAGCTAAAGCTGAAGCTGAAGCAAAAGCATTAGCAGAAGAACAAGCTAAAGCATTAGCAGAAGAACAAGCTAAAGCAGAAGCTGAAGCAAAAGCATTAGAAGAAAAAGCTAAAGCATTAGCAGAAGCTGAAGCAAAAGCATTAGAAGAAAAAGCT
>Ga0233401_1000634_pt1 | contig 12637 bp, 18 predicted proteins | sample 49DmetaG_FD_190067 | JGI IMG/M metagenome (GOLD analysis project Ga0233401, IMG submission 190067) | Seawater microbial communities from Monterey Bay, California, United States - 49D | ecosystem: Environmental > Aquatic > Marine > Coastal | place: USA: California | collected 2016-10-03
CGAAGCACGTATTTCAGGTGACTGCTCGAGCTTCGCAGTAGAATACGTATTTGAAGATGGCTATGTTGCCAATAACGAGGACGAAGCTCGTGCTCATTTCGAAACTTTAAAACAACCAGCTTAATAACACTATGAAAATAAATGCAAAAAAACTAATTAAATACATCAACGACTATGCAGGTGAATCAGAGGAACAAGCCTACAAGTGGGCTTCCGATGGCTGTTTTGACGAAGCCTACAAAGCTCAAGTGATTGCCGAATTCTTAAGGGAAGACCTTGTGCGGGGTATCGAGATGGACTTGATAGACGCAGAGGAATAGCACTATGAAACAATGCGCAATATTTTTACTTTCAGCAACGTCAGCTTTTGCCACGATTGATGGCAATCGCCCTGACTTAGGCTTTGATGACATCAAACCTCATCGTATGACGTACGAAAAGGATTGGTATATGCTTATCAATAATGGCTTTATTGACAAGGTCATGTCTTCTGAAAACTCAGTTATGAAAGGGTGGCACCAAGCTTCACAGCGATGGTTTCCTTATCCAAGTCCTGAGGGTGGAAATGACACAATTGCGTATGGTCATAAACTTACTGCCGATGATATTCGCTCAAAACGATTTGAGAATGGAATCACTGAAGCTCAGGCACAATATCTACTTATGTCTGATATCCAAAAATCACTTGATCGTATGAAAATCAGCGCTGAAGATTGGAACCAATTAACGTGGAAACAGCAGTGGCTACTACTTGACTTTCAATTTAACCTTGGAGATGTATTCAAAAAGTTTCCCAAGTTTACATATGCGGTACTTCACATTAATAAGCAAATAATGCTTAAGGAGTACAAACGTTACTATAAGGATGCTAATGGTAAGCGTCATGAAATTAAAGATCGCAATCAGCGTACATATAAATTTATCATAAACAACTTTTAAATATTTACAAACACTCAAACTTAGATTATAATATACTTATGAAAAAGCTAGAATTATTCGCATATATCGTATTGATGCTTAACGCATTTTTACTTCCACTTAGTTTCGCGGCAGGCACGTTGACTTTTCCAACGTTTGTCTTTCACGCTTCTATCTGTTTTCTTATCATCACTCAAATCGTAACAGGATTTTTTAAGAACTAATGAGCGACGGAACTTATAGCTATAGCAATCGACATCGTATGGGTGTCAATGGGCTTAAAGAAGGTGACGACATCTTATATTCCTGTGGCGATATGGTAGGTAGCGCTACAGTATTTCAAATCAAAGAAAATAGTGATGAAATAATTATTCAAACTGGAAACGGTGGACGAGGATTAGAGTATATCAATAAGTCTCAAATCATTTCTAAATAATAGTGTACAACTAAGTCAACCTTTAGTATAATAGTATCATGAAAATCAAAACAAGAAAGTTTCAAAAAAATGGTCACGTAGCAGCGACCGACGACAAGTATACGGGCCAAGAACCTTCATGGGTTGGCGTCGATACTCAAGAGGCTTACGATAAAAAACTATCGTCTGCTCTTAACTTTTATAATTACTATCTTGATCGTGATGACTATATTCCTATCATTCATGATTATATGATTGCTAAAGGATACGATACTAAAGATTGTAAACTAATTCAAAAGGTACCAAAAACTGCAGGTGAAGTAATGATTACTGGTAAGTTATGCCGTATGTTTAATATGGGCGCGCCAGATTATTATGATTATGCAAAGACTGTAAAAACCAATATCGGCTCAATGCTTATGCAAGCTGAATTGGTAAAAGAAACTAAAGCAAAAGTAGCTACCGATGCTAAACCAAAGCCTAACGTTCATGAAATCATGAAAGAAAAGGTAAGGAAATCTGTACTCTGTGAACTTGAAGGTATGCTCGATAGTTGGTGTACCAGTGATACAAAGGTAGTTAAGTTTCCAATTGCTAGCGTTTTGCGTGGTGAAAACATTCCAGTTTCAGCAACAGGTGAAGTGAAGGAATGGCTGACTAAACAGCGCAAAGAATACAACGAAGCTTTTGAAAAAACATGCGATCAAATGGTCGAAGGATATTCATATCTAGGTAAGCCTGGATTGCGTAATCGCATTAAGGCGCTCGATGATATGCTTAATGAGTTAGTACTTTACAAATCAAGTAAAGCTGCGGCCCGTAAGCCTCGAGTTAAAAAGCCTAAGTCTGCAATTAAGCAAGTACAAAGGTTGAAATACTTAAGTGAATCAAAGGACCATGCTATGCAATCCTGCGATCCTACACGAATCATTGGTGCCAATACATTCTTTGCATTCAATACTAAATACCGTAGGCTTACAGTCTTTAAAGCAAGAAGTCGTGATGGCTTTACCGTAAGTGGTACATCAATTAAAGACTTTGACGAAAAGACTTCCTTTGCACTTACATTACGTAAACCGCAGGATTATCTTCCAATCATAGCAGCTAAAACTGAAAAGCAGATTGAGAAAGCGCTCAACGAGCTCAAGACAAAGCGTAAATCCGCGAATGGTAGGATTAACCAAGACACCATTTTAATAAGAGCGCTATGAGTAAAAAACAAGCAGTGGTAATTAAACCATCAATAACAAAAGAAGAATTACGTTTACAGGTCGAAAAGCTAGTTGCACACGATGGTATGTCTTATACGGAATCAATAATTGAAATTTGCGAAAGAAAGCAGATCGATCCAGCTGACATGGCTAAGCTTGTCAAAGGACCACTTAAATTAAAACTTGAAGTAGAAGCTATGGATCGAAACATCATTAAGCGTACTACAGGCACATTATTTTAAATGAAAATAATACTTTCACTTATACTTTATTATATCGGATACATCATCGCTTATTTGTTTCTTCGTTATGATTTTCTAGCTTGGTTTTTGTATAAGCCATACAATAGAATTATGACTCTCTCTTCTAACCTTGACACTGAACATAAAATTTGGAAAAAACATGGATAAATACGATAAACTATTCGCCATTGGAATGGCTATGATTTTAGGTGTCATCACGCTGTGTGCGTTCGCTACGGTGTGTTTAGGCATTTTCTTAACGCAATAACACTATGACATCGAAATATAATTTTCTAGATGATGGGAATAACACTATTAAAATATGGGGTCTCAGAGACTGGCTGTCTTACTTTGCCCCAAAACCCTTAAGTTACATCGGTCACCTTTGGGATTGGATTCTACCTAAGTACAAATACAATTGGTATGATAAAATCAGATGCACACTTAATCCTCGTCAAAAATGGATTAAGAAGCATATCGAATATAATCAGTGGTGCGATAAAGTCGAACTTATTCCAAATTTTCTTTTTGGTTGCGTAATTCATTTTGTCGAAGATGAAGAGTGCTACGAAAAAACTGATTGGGAAGGAAGCAGCGAAGGACACTGTGAATTTTCGAATGGACTAAAAGAATGTTACGATTACGTTAAGGTAGGACGACCTACTCTAAAGAAAGAACTCGATAAAGCTTGGGAAAATCTACCAAAAGAAGGTCTTTATTCAGAAGTCTATAAAGACGTAAATTTTATTGAAGACGAGATTATTCAACTTGATAAAAAGTATATGGTATGGATAGCCGAAAATAAAAACTATATGTGGACATGATTGAACAATTACATATACTCGCGTTATTTCTATTGACAGCTTTATCAATAGTTGCTATCGTTGAACTAATAACAAAATAATATTATGAATAACATACCAGACAATTGGGTAGTGGTAAAAGTCGATGAAGATTTCTATAAAGTTCTTGCTGGGTGGAGCGGAGGTTATCTCGATGGTGATAGCTGGAGACTTAATAGTGGTATCACTGAAGTAAAAGATGATGGAGACCATTGGCTATTCATTGGGGCAAGCGGTAGTGTTTATCAGTGTCATAAAAAAGGTTATGGTACTAGAATGAATATTGCAGGACAAGTCAAGCAGTTGAAAGAACTTGGCTATGAATTAATGCCTGAAGAAACAGATTGGATGAAATTGGTATAAAACCAAACAATAATAGTATGAGAAAAACAAAACTAATCGAAACAGAAGATGGCGAATTAGCTATTCAATTTACAGACGAAGAACTCGCAATAGTGGGTTGGAAAGAAGGTGATCACTTACAATGGATTCCAACAAAGGAAGGATATAAACTTATGAAAATAGATAAAGAAACAAATAGTATTACAGTTAACGCAGAACTAGATGATAAAGCACACGCTGTTGGTGATTTTATTCAGCAATTAGGCGATGTGCAAGAACAGAAGTTTGAAGTTCTTTGGCAGGAATGCAAAGAAAAAGAATGGATTAAAGGTATGGAGGAAGAAACCGCAAGGGATTGGCTTTTTGATTATGTCTTTAATGGTTGGGACAGGGATAGTTCTAGTTTTCGCGAAACCTTTAGTGAATTTGCTGGAGCAGATTGGGAGTAAATTATGTCGGAAGCAATAATCGATAAGATAAACCAAGTTTGGAAAGATGCATATGGTGATGAAGCGGTCTATAAGACTGATGACCATGCATTATGTGCACGGGTTCAATCATTAGCAGATGATCGAGCGTGCTGGTTAAGTAACGCAAGGGTATTGCAGAAGGAATTGAATAAATTGAATAGTTTACAAAAGAACTAAACTAAGGTATAATTACATTATGAAAATTACAATAACACACTACGACACAACCCATTCGGTTGAAATAAATAACGATGCGGTTAATGCGTTTGAGGCTTTTGAATATGTAAGAAATCTTCTTAAACAAGTTTATTCCGCTGAAAATATTGACGATGCTATTTGTGATGTAGCATTCAATCTAGGTGCGGTTTGGCCAAATGAAGAGAGTGATGATAGGTTTGAAAAATATGAATCATACGAAGATGAATCACAACAAAAACTAAATTTTAATTAATGGACGGATATCAAACATATCAAATCTACCAATCTCTTAAGTTACATTTTACTTCTGATTACGATGCAGTGAAGTATAACTATAGAACCGCGGTTAAGCGTGATACGTTTGAACGCCGCCGCGATAGATACTTTTTTGAGAAACTTTCACGAAGATTTACCAAGGAAAAACTAATACACTACTTTACGTCTAATCTTATTCAAAATCCAAGTGTTTGGATTGGCGATATGTCTGATAAAATTTATAGTGATTACGTTGCACGTTACGATAAGTTAACGTATATGCTATCACAAGATATGAAATTTATGTCTGAAAAGGGGTACTCGTTTAATCAATTATGCATAACCTCTGATAACAACACCACAAATCCGCTTTTAGAATCACTCAGGACTGACGAGATTCAGATTGAATCTGTGGTGCTGGTAGATATAATGGTTAATTTCCTTGGCCGCCTGAAGAGTGATTTAAGTGATCCTCTAGGTATAAATAAAGACTTGATCGACTTACTATTAAAATATAAGTCAATCATGACACAAAATTTACAAAATCCACTGCCACGAGCTAAACTAAAAGAAAAGCTATTAAATACCTTTACTAATTAGTAAACTTATGGTAGTATAGATCTTGTAACTAACTAAAACTAAAATACATTGTTAATACATTGCAAATACAAAGAAAGATAAAATAATTATGTCGTTCGAACAACTAAAAAATAATCGCGATTCAGCGATTTCAAAACTAGTGGCAGCTTCTGCTACTAACACAGAAAAGAAAAGCTATGGAGATGACCGTATGTGGAAACCTACCGTAGATAAAGCAGGAAACGGATACGCTGTTATTCGATTCCTTCCAGCCGGAGCAGGTGAAGACTTGCCTTGGGTTCGTTATTGGGATCATGGCTTTAAAGGTAGCACTGGTCGTTGGTACATCGAAAAGTCTTTGACTTCTATTGGTCAACAAGACCCGGTGTCAGAATTGAATTCACAGCTTTGGAATACAGGCCGTGATGAAGACAAGGAAATTGCACGTCAGCGTAAGCGTCGTCTACACCACGTCTCCAACATTCTTGTTGTTTCTGATTCTGCTAATCCTGAAAATGAAGGTAAGGTATTCCTTTACGAGTATGGTAAGAAAATCATGGACAAGATCATGGATGTAATGCAACCTCAGTTTGCTGATGAAACTCCAGTCAATCCATTTGACTTTTGGGGTGGTGCAAACTTTAAGCTTAAGATTCGTCAAGTTGAAGGATATCGTAACTACGATAAGTCTGAATTTGATTCAGCTACTGCATTGTTTGATGGCGATGAAGCACAGCTTGAAGCGGTATATAACCAACTTCATAAGCTTAGTGAATTCACTGATCCAGATAACTACAAGTCATACGCTGATTTGAAGAAGAAACTCTTTGAAGTAATTGGCGAAGTAGATGTAGCAAGTACATTTACTACCGAACAACATATTGAGTTGAATACAACTAAGGAACCGGTGACGCCCAATTCGGTTGAGTCTTCGGTGGAAGCAGTAGCCCCGACAAGCTCAAGTGAAAGTAATACAGGTGAATCTGATGAGGACACCCTAAGTTACTTTGCTAAGTTAGCACAGTCTTAATAGTAGGGGTGAGCTAATTCCTAACGGTTCAAGAGGTGGTCTTAATTGGCCACCTCTTTTTTAGTGTGAATACGCTGGAATGCCTGTTTCATCAATCATATTACCTTGATGAAATGTTGTTGCACTCGTTGTCTGCGAATTGTCGACTTGATAATTATTAATTGTTGTACCACCTGCTGCAGCATTAACTGCCATAGCTTTTAGATCAGCATTCTGTTTTTCACGGGCTGCCATTTCAGCACCATTTTGTGCAAGCTGCTTTTCTAATTCTGCGATTTTCTTTTGAGACTTAGCTATACCCTTTGATTCTCTACCAAGATATTCGTCCTCTCCTGATTGAGAGCGATTAATTCGGGCCCGTTCTTTTTCGATTTCAGCCTGAATCTCTTCATTGCTTTTGCTAAATGGATTTAACTTACTAATAGTATTTTTTACAGCATTTAAAGATGCCTTAAGAGAATTCGACAAGTCTTCCATTATTGATTTAAACAAATTTATTGGAGACATTAAAATGCCTTTAATACCATCCCAAATTTTACCAAGAGACTCTCCAATCTTTTCTTTATCAAATGTAAATATACCAACTACTAAATCTATTAGCCCAAGGAATACATTTTTAAATCCTTCGATGATTGAAGCAAATGAACTTTTAATTTGTTCACCCGCCTTTTCAAATCCAAGGACTTTAAGGATATTTCCTAGTAAACCAGAGACGAGGCCACCAATTTTATTAAGTGCGCCGAATGATATGTTGACTAAAAACTTGAGTAATTTTCCAGCTAATTCTACTACACTACCAACAAGAGTATCGTAGAGTGCAAAAAGACCTTGTTTAATTCCTTCAACAATTCCACCTTCTTTCTTTCCTTTCATAAATCCTTTTACGAAAGAAAATACACCAAGGATTATTTTTAAAGGAAGAAATATTTTTCCAAATATGTTACCTAAAGCCTTTGCCTTTGAGGCAAACTTTAAAAATCTTGCAAATCCTTTGCTACCTGCAATTTTACTTTGAATAACTTGAAAAAACCCACTAACTCGTGTTGCAATATTTTTAATAAATTCTATTCCTTTTGCTACGGCTTTATTTTTTGTAACCTTTGAAAGCAATACAGAAATTCTAGCGCCAATGCTTGTAAACGCACCTTTAATTGCCGTGCCTAATTTAGTGAAAAAGCCAGAAAAGACTTTATTGTCAATCCATTTACTTACATTGGCAAATCCTTTTAATACCTTACCTAGTTGTTGAAAATACCCCTGAAAGAATCCAATTAAAAAGAAAGGAACTCCGAGCAATATCTTACCAAGTGTTTTTAAGAACCCTTGATACTTCTTCCCCTTAAAGTCTTTTCCGCGGGCTACTTTGGTATCCTTTAAAGCTGCAAGCATTTCTCTACGGTTTTCTTCTTCTGCAAGCTTATTGCCCATCATAAAGTCTGATAGGCGTGCAATATCACGTTGCATAAACTCGGTAAGAGTTGTAAGCATGTTCGTATTTTTTGCAACAGCTATTCCAGTATCTACCTGGGCTTCTTGTTCGATCAAATCTCGATTTGCCTGGTTTTCAGCAGCGATTGCTGCCTTTTTAGCGGATATTCTCTGAAATTGCGCTACAACTTGATTAAATATAAAATCACGTCTACGATAGAATTTTTCGCGCTTAATTTGTCTTTCTTCAATATCACCAGCTTGCGCCTGCGCTGCGGCAAGCTCAAGAATAACTGCTCCAAGTGCTTCATTTTGAGCATTGATTTTGCCAAATTGTGCTTGTGAAACACCCAACTGTTCTTGCGATAAGTCAGCTATTCTTTTTTGATCTTGATTTTCGTCAGCCATTTTGTTTTCTTATTCTTTCGTTTTCTTCTTTTATATATTGATCTAAGAGTGAAACATAGATTTGCCTTTCCCAAGGAAGCATGTTATCAAGCTCCGATAAACTATATTTATGGTGTTGGACCATAGAAAAGTTGGTTTGATAGTGATTTTGTAAAGAATCATGGGAAAGGCCTAGATAAAAAAACTCTGTAGTCCAACCAACTCTACTTCATTTTTATGACCACACTTAGAGCATTTAAATTCAACAGTATGCTTAAGCATTGGTTGGTTTTCAATAAACTCTTGAATTTTTTCAAGATGAGTATGACTTAGGTTATCAATAAACTCAGCAACTTCTTTAGGATTTGTTTCACTTACTTTATAAACGTTATCCTCATCGTATATTACATCAATAACAGCAGCAATTGCTTTAGTAAAACTATTTGGATCATTGACTTCAGTAAGAGTTTCAACTTCATCAACTAAAACTTCCTTTAACTGTATTCCAACGCTATCTGTAAGCTTTATGTCTGTTTCGGGTTTATTTTCAGGATATGCGATTTCAATATCATTAAGATTTACTTCAACAGTGTTATATTCACCACACTCTTCGCATTTAAATTGAAGCTCTGCTGTTTCTCCTACACTGGCTGCTCTTAGTTTTAAGAACATATATTCGATATCATAAGTAGTACATTTACTCGGATTTAGTTTGTTGAACGTACATGCCTTAATAATGTTTTTCAGTGCCTTTAACGTTGCAGCATTATCATTTGATTCTTGCGCAATCATGAGTATCTTTTCTTCTTTTACAAGAAAAGGACGATATTCAACCTTTTCTCCAGTAGAAGGTACTACTGTACTATAGGTTGGTGTTTCTAGTTTTGGTAACGTATTCATAATATTTTAATACTTTAGTTTAGTTAAATAATCCTCCAATCGCGTTTTTAATACCACCAAGAGTTGAGGATATGCCTCCTGCGGGTTTAAAGTCATCATAAGTAAAAGTAATTGATAAACGCTGTGTTGTATCGCTACTTTCGTTATTTAGTTCAACACCATTCATAGTAATAGGATAGGCGTTTTGTAAGGTGATTCCATAAACTGGAACATTGTTTTCGTTTAGTTGCTGAATGGTAACATCTGTCTTATAAACACTATCATAGTTTTTAAGATATGTTTCTTGATTGATAGGCAATCCCATCCACTTATCAAACATCTTTCTCATGTAATAATCATTTGTTAGGTGGAATTCAAACTCAACATCTTCATTAAAGTAACCAGTAGGATGCTTAATTGCTTGAGCAAATCCATTCAAAGGATTATCAAGTGTTTGTATTTGTCTTCCAGGTAAAGAGCAACGATTACACAATAGTGCTATATCTCGTGGATCATTTACTAAAGAAGATGCTTTAAAGTCTCCACTCAAGGCAGTAATCGCAATATTTTCAAGATCAATATTAAGCAACGATTGTTGAGGAGGCCTCATATAGATTAAGAATCTATTTGTCTTAGCAAGTCCACCATGCTTACCAATGGTGGATTTAAAATCATCAATCGTTGTAGGATTAATAGTTTCGTTTATTTTGTTTAAAAAGCTCATATCATTTTACGAGAATCGGACCAAACCTGATTCTTATTCTTTTTCTTAAAGTTTTCAGAAGGCAAAAATAAAACAGTTTCCCATTCGCTTGCAGGAACTTCAACCATACGAGAACGAACATGCTCACTCAAGTAATGTTTGAAACATGGGCCATACATACTTAATTTTGAAGCACCTTTTAAAAGATTGTAAGATAGTCTTAAGCGAGTAGTTAGATCATACTTCTTATTTGTGGCATAGTCTGTAAGTCTATCAAAAAAGATCGCTCTTTGCTTATATGGCAAATAGTGTAAGTTCAATCCATAAAAACCACCTTTTGCTTTTTCTACCATAAAGATAAGAGGGAACCTATCATAATAAGGAAGCGTTTTCTTATGCTTAGGGTCGTAAAAATACATAAACATACGACCAGGTAGTGGACGAGATCTCGTTTTTAAATTATCATCCTTTAAAAGATTTTGACGATTAATTGTCTTCATTCCCTGCAATTGACGTTTAAACCAATTCAAAGACTTCTCGCTGTTCTTTTGAACTCCAGCTTTGTATGCTTGAGATTGTAATCTATCTATGTATGAAACTGCCATTATATAGTCTATTTATAACTATGTGAGTAGCTTTATGCCTAAACCTTTTAGTGTCTTTTCTGTCCAAACTTCAAACTTCATACCATTTCTATTTGCATACGCTGTAGCTGCTTCCCACTTTGATATGTTCTTAGCGTATGTCATAACTTCATTTAAATACTTCTTTGTTTTTCGACTACCTTTCTTAGGTGGCACCGTCTGACTTTCTGGTTTAATTTCTATTAGAAAGCACTTGCCATCTTTCATTCGAATAAACAAATCAGTAAAGTATCTATGCATCTTACCGTCCGTCTTACAGCGATAACGTACAACGATCTCTTCTGAATTCCAACCAACCACGGCTGGATTATCATCTAAATAGCGGAACGTTTGCCTCTCCCAAAGAGATCGATACTTAATTGTTGAAGGATTGCCCTCGTACTTTTTTATATTTTTTGGTTTATATCGTCCTGAATATGCCATGATTAACTCCACGTTTTATTATAAATAACACTAAAGGTATTTATATATGATTGGACAAATAAAAAATCTCATTGGTAACGAAATTTCAGGTGCGGTTGATTCGTTTGCGAGTCAATTAGGATTAGGCAATTTTGCTGGATATAATTCAGGGGCTGAAGGCCTTATGTATCCACTTGAATTACGAGGACAAGCTGATCGTCCTTGTATCGAATTTACAGCGTATGATACATCATCTGGTGATGTACAACTAAAAACAATTTGGTTCCCGTGTCCAGCAGGAATTGAAATTAACGATCAGGCTACGTATAATACAATTGATCTTGGTGCACTTGGTGGTGCATTAAACACCGCGTTTGAAGCAGCTGGAGGAGCAACAGGGCTTGCTGGTAAAGCTTCAGCCGTTGGTAAAAGTATGATCGATCAAATTAAATCAGCAAAAGCTGGTGAAATTACAGCACTTGCTGCTATGGCACTACCTGGTTACGGTGATAAGCTACAATTTAAAGCAAAAACAATTCTGAATCCAAATACGAATACGAATTTTACGGGTAACACTGTTCGCTCTTTTAACTTTGGCTTTAAAATGATTGCACGTTCTGAACAAGAAGCAAAAGAAATACTACGTATACACAAAACATTCCGTAAGTATACATACGCCGATTCAAATGGCAATCAACAGAATCTTACCTTAAGGTATCCACCAGTGTGGCGTATCCGATTCCTTGATGGCCAGAAGAATGAGAATAAGTACATTCCAAAGATCTTTTCATGCTATTTACAGAATGTAACATCCACATTTAACTCTACTTCACCTACTTTCCATACAGATGGATCACCTCTTGAAGTTGATATTACGCTTGCATATCAAGAAACACGAGTACTTACACGATTTGATATTGAAAATTTAGGTGATGATGAAAATCGTGGCATTGGTTCTGATGGACTTGCGACTGAACAAGGTACAAGCGAAGCTGATCTTGCTCGATTAAATGATCAAACGCGAAAAGCAATATGGGAAAAAGCAAATGCTTCAAATGAAAGTAAATAATTATGTCATTCTTTAAAAATTTTCCAACAAGACAATTTAATCTTAACGAGACAGGTGAACTCATCGATGTAAAGGATATCTTCCGACACGTCGATGTTGACGATCTTGCGGTGGATCCTTTTACTTCTTATACGTATTATGATATACAATCAGGCGAAAGACCAGATGTTGTATCACAGAAACTATATGGAACAACTGACTTCTATTGGACATTCTTTATTGTCAACGACTTCCTCAAAGAAGGTATTGGAGCTTGGCCAAAGTCTGAACAGGAGCTTGAAAGATATATTACTGAACAGTATGATGGAACATCTATTCTTCAAATATTGCCGGGCCAGTTTAGTACCGGACTCGGTCTAAGACCATTAGCAGGAGAATCATATTATCGAAATACTTTCCTTGGATTGGACCTATCTCATGACTATTTAAGGCTACGTAAAATAGGTGATTCAAATGCTTATGCTCTTGTTGATCGATTTGATCCTGATCTCTTTCAATTACACGTATACAAGCTGTCAAATCCATCTGAATTCTTGAATAATAATCGTGATTATGTACTCGAGACATATAATCCTTATCATGCGCAGAATCCAATGTATGAATCGATTGAACAAGCGAATGAT
>Ga0233401_1000660_pt1 | contig 12407 bp, 11 predicted proteins | sample 49DmetaG_FD_190067 | JGI IMG/M metagenome (GOLD analysis project Ga0233401, IMG submission 190067) | Seawater microbial communities from Monterey Bay, California, United States - 49D | ecosystem: Environmental > Aquatic > Marine > Coastal | place: USA: California | collected 2016-10-03
AGAGCACAATGGAGTAATTGGGGTGGTTTAAATGATGTGCTAAGAAATCAAGAGTTTAGAAATGGTTTAAGTCCATCAGATGTTACATTTGGTGGACTTTTAGGCTCAACAAATATAAATACTAGAGCATCACAACAACGACCAGGTGTTAGGATCACCTATTCCTCATCTAATAGAAGTTACCAACATAGAATTATGGCGACCTATTCTAGTGGAATGTTAAAAAATAATTGGGCCTACACTATTTCTGGGAGCAGAAGACATGGAAATGAGGGATTTAACGAAGCAACATCTTACAATGCCTATTCTATGTTTACTTCTGTTGAGAAAAAAATAAATGACAAAAGCAGTATTAATTTTACAGGTATTTTTACACCAAATAGAAGAGGGAAGTCGTCACCAAACACACAAGAAGTCTTTGATTTAAAAGGGATTAAATACAATGATTATTGGGGGTTTTTAAATGGGGAAAAAAGAAATTCAAGGATAAAAGAAGTGAATGAGCCAATTTTGATGTTAAATCACTATTGGAATTTTTCAGGAAGTACATCAATAAATACAAATATTGCGTATCAATTTGGTAAGATAGGAAATAGCAGAATCGATTCTAATGGAGGCGCCAACCCAAGTCCAACCTATTATCAAAATTTACCAAGTTATTTTTTAAGAAATGGAGATTTTCAAGGAGCTTATACGACACAAAAAAGATTTTTAAATCATGGGCAAATAGATTGGATAAGGATTTTTGATGCTAATATGACTACTAAAAATTCAGGGTTAGAAAATGCCTATGTTTTGTATGAAGATAGAAATGACGACAAACAGTTTACGATCAATACAATTGTAACTTCAGAAGTAACCGAAAACATCTCCTTAAATGGTAAAATAGCCTATAAACGTTTGCGATCTCAAAATTTCGCGAAGGTAATCGATTTATTAGGGGGTTTAGGTTATTTAGATATTGATCCTTTTGGAGCTACTGAAGATGCAAAACAAAACAATCTTTTAAATCCGAATAGAATTGTGGGTAAAGGAGATAACTTTAAGTATAATTTTAACTTAAATTCTGAGATTATTGCTGCTTTTGTACAAGCACAATTCAATTATAATTCAATAGATTTTTATACAGCATTTTACCTCACGAGTACTTCTCATCAGAGAGTAGGTGTATATCAAAATGGTGGTTTTTCAGAAAATTCATTGGGCCCATCAGAAAAGACAAAATTCATGAATTGTGGTTTTAAAACAGGCGCAACTTATAAATTTACAGGACGACACTTACTCGATTTAAATGCAGCTTATTTATCAGCTGCACCATCGATTAAAAATACATTTTCAAATTCAAGAGAAAATAACAATCTTGTTTTAGATCTACAAAGTGAAAAAATACGTTCTACGGATATCAGTTATGTTTTTAGAAACCCAATATTTACATCAAAACTAACAGCATATTATACTTCCATAAAAGATGCAACAGAAATTTCTTTTTATTTTGCTGATGGTGTTGGGGGAGATAATTCTGCATTTGTACAAGAAATACTTCGAGGAATTAATAAAAAACATCTTGGAATAGAAGTAGGTTTAGAGGCTCAAATAACAGCCTCATTTAAATTGAAAGGAGCAGCTTCTTTTGGTCAATTTACCTATGATAACAATCCGCTTCTATATTTAACTACAGAATCAGATACTGCTTCCTTAGCAGCAGGTTTCGAAGATGGTTTTAAAGATTTTGGGGAAGTGCACTTAACAAATTATAAATTAGCCACAGGACCACAAAAGGCATATTCTGTGGGGTTTGAATATAGAGACCCAGCATATTGGTGGTTTGGCGCAACGGTTAACATTTTTGGAAATACCTTTATAGATATTTCACCTCTAAATAGATCTCGTAATTTTTATACAGACGACGATGGCTTGCCCTATATAGAATACAGTGCAGAAACAGCAAAAAATCTGCTAACCCAAGAAAAATTTGATGCATATTCTATTGTAAATCTTGTTGGAGGAAAATCTTATAAAATTAATAAATACTATATAAGTTTTTTTGCAACTGTAAATAATTTATTAAATAAAACATATAAATCTGGGGGGTTTGAACAGGGAAGAAATGCCAATTACAGACAATTATTAAAAGATAAATCTCTAGATAAACCCATTTTCGGAAACAAATATTGGTATGGTAGAGGAGCGACATATTTTATGAATATAAATGTGTCTTTTTAATACTAAAATAAAAAATTACTAAAATGAAAAGAAACAGAAAAATCGCATTAATACTTTTAATGAGTGTTTCCTTAATTACGTGTGTAAAAGAGGGAGATTTTAAAGTGCCAGAAAGTTTAGGACTTGAAGAAAACACAGCAGTAAATATTATTATAGATAGTATTTCTAAAGGAACTCTTCAATTAAAAACAATAAAAGAGGTTAAAGAATTTTATATCTCAGGGAGTAAACCGATAGAAATAATGTCTAATATTGTTGTAAAAGGATATGTTATTTCTTCAGATAAATCTGGAAATTTTTACAAAGAATTTTACATGCAAGATGCTCCAGAAAACCCAAACTCTGGAATAAGAGTTAGTTTAAATTTAAGCAATAGTTATAATAAATTTAATATTGGTAGAGAAATTTACATACGTTTGAAGGGATTGTATATTGGGGAAACAAATTCTGGAGATGGGATTATTACAATTGGAGGAAAAGTAAAATTAACAGATGTTACAGAAATTGAAAACGTTTCTAAAAATCAAATACCTAATCATATTTACAGAACGGAAGTTACAGAAGAAATAATACCTAAGACAATCGATTTTGCAGCAGTAAATGCAGCAAATATTGGAACTTTTGTAACCTTAGAAAATGTTTTTTTTGAATCGGAATTAGTAGGAAAATCATATGTAGACCCAAAAGAAGATTTTGATACCCAACGTAAAATTGAGACTTGTTTGGGCTTAGGCTATGATTATTTATTTCTAGAAACAAGTTCTTTTTCAAATTTTTCAAATGAAACTTTACCAGAGAAAGCAGGAAGTATAAATGCCATTGTATCTAAAGATTTTGGAGGGAATTTTATCGTTTTAAATATAAATGACACCAGTAATGTTCAAATGAATGACGAAAGATGTTCCCCGTTGCCAATGGAAGATTTTAAAACAATTTTATTGGAAGAAAATTTTGAGACTCAATCTGGAGAAATAGAAATACTAAATTGGTTTAATTTTCGAGAAAAAGGAACTAAATCTTGGAGGTCTTACGCAGATTCTTATTCGCAAAGTAAAGCGGCAAGAATAGGATCTAGAAATTCTACTGATGATCGTACAATTTCTTGGTTAATAACAGAAGGAGTGAATTTAGAGACAACATCGCAAGAGTTTTTATCTTTTGAAACCTCAAATAGTTTTGCAAATGGCAGTAAATTAGAAGTGTTGATTTCTACCGATTTTGATGGAAACAAAGACCAGATAAAGCAAGCAACTTGGACTATTTTACCCGCCAAAATTGTTTCCAATAGCGTTTCTTTTAAAAAGTGGGTGCACTCTACTTATATAGAAATCTCATCCTATTCAGGAACTGCTCATATTGCTTTTAAATATGTAGGTTCCGGGAATAGTAACTTTGATGGTACTTATGAACTAGACCAGATTATCATTCATGCTAAAAGGTAGGAAGGGTGGTGTTTTTTGAACTTGTTTATCTGCTTATCACTCCTTTTTGGGTGGATAAACGGAAGTTTAGTTATGTATACGCTACCGTATCACTTTTATAAATCATCAAACTGATTTTTAATTTTTTGACATAAATATCTACTTATAAGAATAGCTATTAAAACGATAATTCCTGTTTTAATCATTCCCCTTTTAAGTTTTTTAAAGCCGCCAAAATTGTTTCCAATAGCGTTTCTTTTAAAAAGTGGGTACACTCTACTTATATAGAAATCTCTTCCTATTCAGGAACTGCTCATATTGCTTTTAAATATGTAGGTTCCGGGAATAGTAACTTTGATGGTACTTATGAACTAGACCAGATTATCATACATGCTAAATAGAAATAAGGGTATTGTTTAAGTCAACTTATATTGTTCTTTACAATTTATTTTAATAGAGAGATTCCGTTTATTAATTTAGTTAAAAAACTACTTCGTAATAAATTTTTGAAACAGGACTTCCTCTGTAGTTTTACTAAAATATATATTGCTATCTAATTTAGCAATTTCATTTATAATTTCATTGATTACCTCTAACTCAAGATTTATTGAACTAGAGTAGATGTATTTTGATAAACGAGGGTCTTTATTAAATGACTTAAAAATCAAATTACCGAATTTAATTTCTTCAAATGTTTTAGTGCGTTCAAATTCTATATGGAGTCTTTCGAATTGTTGGGTCTCAAGATTTGTAATATAAACTCCATAGTTTTTACCAATAATCAATTTTTTTTTATTTATGATAATGTGTTCTTTTCCATATAGATTCCAAAATAAATAGCGGATTGGAAAAACGAAAATAATAATTGCAAAAACAATTATTGGTAAGATGATATTTGGATTATTTATAATTGGAAAAGAAAAAGGTAAATAAACCAGAACTCCAACTAGAATTGAAACAATAATTGATAATACAACCTTTCCTTTTGTGGTAGAATTTAGATGAAGAGTTAAGTTTATATATGTTCCGTCACTATTCAGTTTATAGTCATTTCTCACTACATTTTTTTAGGGGATTACTCTGCAATTTACAACAATTTTTTCGAATAGCATTGCTAGTAATTTTCTTTCATATTTGACGCTATCTAATAGCTCGTTTCATTGAGAGCATTATTAACTGAGAGACGTTTTTTGAAACTAATTTTTATGATTGGCTATAGATTTTTGTCAAAAGACCATTAAAAAAGAGGAAGCTAGGAATTTTTTCATAATGCTATTTAACTATTTAATTCCCATATATATTAGAACGATAACTCCTGTGAAGTTCATTGTGTAGTTTGTCAACTATTGTAGAATAAGTTGCCAATTCTGCTATATTTTCATTTTCATCTGGATCTTTCTCATGATCATAAAGCATGCGGGCAAAGGTTTGATTGTTTTTTTTGTTTATATATTCTGTATAGCTATATTTTGGAGTTTTTATAGTATATGCATTTGAATTGTTTATAAAGATGTGTGACTTCCCTTTTAGACTAGTATTATTTAGAATTGGTACAAGACTTTTGCCTTCCAGTTGATTTTTCGGAACTTCTAAATTGCAGAGTTCTGTTAACGTAGGGTATATATCAACTAATTCAGTTAAGGCATTGGTTGTTCCCGATTTGCCTATAAATGGAGATGAAATAATTAAGGGTATTTGAGTAGAAGTCCTATGGCTTGTCCATTTTGTCCACTGCGCATGCTCTTGTAAATTGTATCCGTGATCAGAAACTAGCACGATAATAGTATTTTTATCCAATCCGGTTGCCTTTAATTTGGCAAGTATTTTTCCTACTAAGGCATCTACGTAACTAACAGTAGCATAATAGCCATGTATAAGGGATATAGCTGTTGAATCACTTACTTTTTTACCTATTGGTGGAATACCTGTATACTGATGTAATTCAGCAGAGCTACTTATGGAAGCTTTTGGAGCATTCTTAGCTACAAAATCATTGTAAGGTTTTTTTATTGTGTTCCTGGGATATTTATTCCAATGAAGGGCAGGTGCATTGAATGGTAAATGAGGACTTATAAAGCCAGCAGTAAGGAAGAAAGGTTGTTTGCTGTTTTTTAATTCCTCTAAATCATTAATCACCTTATTGGTAAGTATTCCATCAATATAATCTGAATCATTTACTTCAGCTTTTTCATAGGCCGGACCCTTATTTGTAGCTTTATAAATAGCCCTGTTTTTTGGCAACAAATAATCGCACCATAAGCTCTGCCACCAATCTGTTGGAGCTAAACCATCAGGGTTTTTGTCAAAAGCATAAGGACGCCATACTTCATTCCAATCACTCATGCGGTCATCTAAATGATGATATATTTTTCCATTAGAAATTGTTGTATATCCATTTTGTTTAAATAACTGAGGAAGTGTTGTAACGTTCGGAGTATCTTCTTGAACAAACACCTTGTAATCTCTAAAAATATTTTTTGTTGGACGTATACCGGTTAGCATACTAGCTCTTGAAGCACCACAGACCGCAACATTGCAGTATGCACTATTAAATTGAATTCCTTCTTTAGCAAGTTTATCAATATTAGGTGATTGTATTTGTGTTTGACCATAGCACCCCAATTGTGGTCGCAAATCATCCATATACAACAGTAAAACATTTGGCTTTGGTGCAGGAGTATTTTTACAACTAAATAATAAAGTTCCCAAAAAACATCCTAACATTATTTTTAAATAATTTGCTTTCATTATTTTAAGAATTAAAAAAGGTTCTAATAAGTTTCAAATGTAAAAGTAATTTTTTTTTACTTTTACGTTATGAATAAAATTGAACACATTGGAATAGCAGTAAAAGATTTAGAAAAATCGAACAAATTGTTTGCAGCACTCTTTGGAAAGCCGAATTATAAAATTGAAGAAGTTACTTCAGAAGGAGTAAAAACAGCATTTTTTAAATCAGGACCAAATAAAATTGAATTGCTTCAAGCTACACATTCAGAAAGTCCAATTGCCAAGTTTATAGAAAAAAAAGGAGAAGGAATTCATCATATTGCATTTGCAGTTTCAGATATTGCGTCAGAAACTAAAAGACTACAAAAAGAAGGTTTTGTTGTTTTAAATGAAACACCAAAGAAAGGTGCAGACAATAAGGTAGTGGTATTTTTACATCCAAAATCTACAAATGGGGTTCTTGTAGAATTATGCCAAGAGATAGAATAGTTAAATTACTGCCAACTCCTTCTGCCAAATGCAGACTAATTAGTATCTTGCACACTATAAAAAATTATTCTAAAAATGTCTTCAAAAATTGATACTTACCAAAAAAGACGTCTGCAGTCTTCTTATTTTTCTGTGGTGGTAAGTATTGCTCTTGTTCTTTTTATGGTCGGCATTTTAGGACTGGTTTTATTAAAATCAACCCTAGTTGCAAATCGGATAAAAGAAAAAGTAGCAATTACCTTGTTTTTAAAAGATGATGTTTCTCCAAATATGAGAAATACATTAAAAGCTTCCATCCAGAAAGAAAATTTTACAAAAAGAATTATATATACTAGTAAAGAAACGGCTGCAAAAATTTACAGTAAAGAAATAGGGGAAGATTTTTTAAACTTTTTAGGTAAGAATCCCTTAAAAAATGCAATAGATATCTATTTAAAAGCAGAGTTTGTAACTCCAGAAAAAATGAAGCAATTAGAAGAGCGTTTTTCAAAAAATGCCTTTGTAGCTTCTGTTTCTTATGATAAATTATTAATTAATTTACTAACGAAAAACATTCAGCGAATTGGCTTTTGGTTGTTTGTTTTTAGCGGATTTTTTGCTTTCGTAGCCATGATTTTAATTAATAGTTCAATTAGGTTGTCTATTTATTCCAAACGGTTTAATATTAAAACCATGCAAATGGTAGGAGCAACCAAAGGTTTTATTAGAAAACCTTTTATTTTGAGAAGTATAAAATTAGGAATGATTGCGGCAGTTATCGCTCTTATTGGAATAGCATTTATTATCTATTATTTAGACAAATACGCCCCAAGTCTAGAATTAGTAAAAGACTATATTACTCTAGCATATGTAGTTGGGGGTATTTTAATTTCAGCTTTTATAATTACTTGGGTAAGTACTTTTTTAGCAACTCAACGTTTTTTAAATTTACAAACAGACGAACTTTATTACTAATAATATGGAAACTCAAAACAGTCAAAAACCTGCTTTTTTATTTGGTAAAAGAAATTATAAAATCATGATTATCGGAATCATTTTTATTATACTGGGTTTTGTATTTATGGCAGGAGGAGGAAGTGATAATCCGGAAGTTTTTAACAAAGAAATCTACAATTGGCAACGCATAAGATTAGCTCCAACCCTTGTAATAATTGGTTTGGGAGTAGAAATTTATGCTATTTTAGTAAACCCGAAAAAATAAATATGGATATTTTAGAGGCAATAATTCTTGGTGTAATTCAAGGTTTAACAGAGTTTTTACCGGTATCATCTAGTGGACATTTAGAATTGGTAAAAGCACTTTTAGGAGATGCTTCTTTGCCAGAAGAGAGTTTAACTTTTACGGTAGTTCTTCACTTTGCAACAGCGTTAAGTACCCTTGTTATTTTTAGAAAAGAAATTATAGAAATATGCAAAGGATTGTTTCAATTCAAATGGAATGATGAATGTAAGTTTTCGATAAAAATTACTATTTCTATGCTTCCTGCAGTAATTGTAGGGCTCCTTTTTGAAAAAGAACTAGAATCTTTTTTTGGAGGCAAAATACTATTAGTTGGAGGTATGTTATTGCTAACAGCGTTGTTGTTATTATTGGCAGACAAAGCAAAAAACACAAACAAAGAGGTTTCATTTTCTAATGCTATACTCATTGGTATTTCTCAAGCAATAGCTATGTTACCAGGTATTTCTAGATCTGGCGCAACCATTTCTACATCGGTTTTATTGGGAGTTGATAGAACTAAAGCTGCTAAATTTTCATTTTTGATGGTGGTTCCATTAATTTTTGGAAAAATAGGGAAAGATGTTCTAAGTGGAGATATAAATTTTCAATCTTCCCAAATCGTTCCTATTGCTGCCGGTTTTATTGCCGCCTTTTTAGCTGGTTTATTGGCTTGTAAATGGATGATTTCTTTAGTACAAAAAAGTAAACTATCTTACTTTTCAATCTATTGTGCAATAGTAGGAAGTATTGCAATTGGCTATTCGCTTTTAAATTAAGATGACATTAAATTCAGCACAAATGACTGAAGAGGATTATAAAAATGGTCAAGTTTTATTGATTGATAAACCACTTAGTTGGTCTTCTTTTCAAGCTGTAAATAAAATTCGTTGGCATATCAAACAACGCTTTGGGATAAAAAAAATTAAAGTCGGTCATGCCGGAACTTTAGATCCATTAGCAACTGGGTTGTTAATTGTTTGTACTGGTAAACAAACCAAACAAATAAACATCTATCAGGGGCAAATAAAGGAATATACTGGTACATTTACAATTGGCGCAACAACTCCCAGCTATGATTTAGAGACAGACATCGATGAGAAATTTTCAATAGCTCACATTTCAGATGAATTACTTCATAAAACTACAAAGCAGTTTATAGGTGATATTCAGCAAAAACCTCCTATTTTTTCAGCAATTAAAAAAGATGGGAAACGGCTCTATGAATTGGCAAGAAAAGGAGAAACAACAGAAATTAATGCAAGAACAGTACGTGTTTTAGAATTTGAAATAACAAAAATAAACTTACCTCAAGTTGAGTTTAGGGTGGTTTGTAGCAAAGGAACTTATATCCGTTCCTTAGCCTTTGATTTTGGATTTGCACTAAATTCTGGTGCTCATTTATCTGCCTTAAGAAGAACTAAAATTGGTGATTTTAGTATAGATAAAGGGCTTTCTATTGAAGATTTTATTGATCAGCTAGAAGGAGGTTCTAAAGAGCACTCATAAAGATTAAACGTTCAATGTTTTTTGAATGCGATGAGAAATTCCGGTTAAGGTTTCATAGGGGATTGTTTCAGAAATATCAGCAATATGTTGTATCATTTCTTGGCTGTTAAAAATGATTACTTCATCACCTTCTTTACAATCAATTTTGGTAATATCTACCATGATCATATCCATACAAACGTTCCCAATAATTGGTGCTTTTTTGTTATTGATGAATACATACCCATTTTTATTTCCTAACCTTCTAGATAAACCGTCTGCATGACCCATAGGTATTGTTGCCGTTTTAGTTTCTATTGTAGCTTTAAAGGCTCTGTTGTAACCTACTGTGTTTCCTTTTTTTATTGTATGAATTTGAGAAATAATAGATTTTAAATTGTGTGTATTTTTAAGGAGAGCTGTCTCTTTTTTAGTATTGCCAAATCCATACAAACCAATACCAATTCTTACCATATTAAATTGTGCTTTTGGGTAGTTGACAACACCTGAAGTATTTAAAATGTGAAGCATGGGTTTGTAGCCTAAATTGTTGTAGAATTGTTCTCCTATTTTTGTAAAATCATCAATCTGAGTAGTTGTAAATTTCTCCTCTTCTTTGTCTTCACTCGCAGCTAAATGAGAAAACAGATATTGTACTTTTACAAGAGTAGTTCCTTTTAAAGAGTTAATTATTTTAGGAGTATCTGTATGACAAAAACCCAATCTATTTAAACCGGTGTTAAATTTTATCTGAATAGGATAATTTTGTAATGAGTTTTTATCTGTTAAATCTAAAAAAGCATTAAATATTTTAAAACTGTATAAGTTGGGCTCTAGTTTAAAATCTATAATAGATTGTAAATTTGGTACTTGTGGATGTAGGACTAAAATAGGTTTCTGTATGTTGGCTTTTCTTAAAGCAATACCCTCTGCAGTATACGCAACTGCAAAATAATCGACTTTATCTTCTAAAAACTTGGCAACTTGCACGCCATCACTTCCATAACCAAAAGCTTTAACAACAGCCAGAATTTTTGTTTCTGGGCGTAATTTTTGTTTGAAATAATTTAGATTGTGCAATAAAGCATTTCCATTAATTTCTAAAAAAGTTACGTGATTATTCATCGGAAAATTTTTCTTTTTTAGAAGTTTTCTCCTCTTCCTGTTTTTGTAAGGCTTTATAAAAAGCAGCTCTACTTAAAGGTTCATATTCTTGGTTTTCACCCAACATCACTAAATCATCATTTTGTGCTTTTCTAAAACTGTAATTTGCGAGGTTTCCAGTATGGGTACAAACCGCATGGACTTTGGTAACGTACTCTGCAGTGGCCATTAAAGCAGGCATGGGACCAAAAGGATTTCCTTTAAAATCCATGTCTAAACCAGCAACAATTACTCTAATTCCACGGTTGGCCAAATCCTTACACACAGCTACAATTTCATCGTCAAAAAACTGTGCCTCATCAATACCAACCACATCAACATCATTTGCTAATAAACGAATGTTTGATGCAACAGGAACAGGTGTAGAACGAATTCTATTATCATTATGAGAGACTACTTCATTGTCATCATAACGAACATCAACTTCAGGTTTAAAAATTTCTATACGTTGTTTTGCAAATTGTGCACGTTTTAACCTTCTGATCAATTCTTCTGTTTTACCAGAAAACATAGAACCACAAATTACTTCAATCCAACCAAATTGTTCTGTATGATTTACTGTATTTTCAAGAAACATTTTGTAATTTTAGGCTTTAGAGTATTAATTTTGATATTATTTTGAGTTTTAACAAATTTAGGAATATTTACGAGTTAAAAATAACTTCAACATACAACTTATGCACAAAAGATTAGAAACCGACTTAATGAGTTTGGCACACAGCATTTTAAAAATGAAGAATAAAGGCGATGTTTTTGCCTTGAAAGAAAAATCGAAGGTCATTTATGAGAAATTATCTTTGTTGGCATTTGTGGAAGAATATGTAAACACCACTCCAGATGAAACTGAATCAAAGGGAGATTTACTCGTTAAAATAGAAAAAGGTTTAGCGTTAAAAGAAGCAAAACAAGTAGTTGCTAGTGAAAATGAAAAAGAAGTTCTGCCGTTAGAAGATATAGAAGAAGTTCAAGAAGAATCAGTTGAAAACAGTTCAGAGGTGTCCGGTACAGATGAAATTATTGAGCAACCTTTTGATGAGTTAGAAGAGTTAATGCTTAGCAAAGAAGATGCGGTATCTAATCTTACAGATGCTGTTATTGAGGAAGGAGAATCTAAAACGGTGACGCTAGAAGAAGAATTACATGACACTATTTCTGTTGATGAAATGGCCACTTTGTTTGATATTCCCGTGTCAAAATCTTTAAATGATAAATTGTCCGTAAACATTCAAATAGGTTTAAATGATAGAATTGCCTTTGTGAAAAACCTTTTTGATGGAAGTCAAGAGGATTTCAATAGAGTGCTCTCTCAACTAAATTCTTATGCATCAGAAAAAGAAGCAAAGAAATTTATCAATAAAATGGTAAAACCTGATTATGATTGGTCTCAACAAGAAGAATTAGAAGCTCGTTTTTTAGAAATTGTTGAACGTAAATTTGTTTAATAAACAGACTCTTGAAGCCAATTTTAATTCACACTCATTTTCATAAACGTAGAACTGGAATTACCAGAAGTTTAGAAAATGTTTTGCCTTTTTTTAATGAAAAATTTGAAACTTATATTTATGGATATAATGTAAAAGGAAAGAAAATCTCTTTATCTAGATTAAAATCTCTGATATTTTCAAATAGAGAGGTAGTTGTTCATTGTCACAGAAATAACGAAATGATAAGAA
>Ga0233401_1000681_pt1 | contig 12222 bp, 9 predicted proteins | sample 49DmetaG_FD_190067 | JGI IMG/M metagenome (GOLD analysis project Ga0233401, IMG submission 190067) | Seawater microbial communities from Monterey Bay, California, United States - 49D | ecosystem: Environmental > Aquatic > Marine > Coastal | place: USA: California | collected 2016-10-03
TTAAAGTCTCTTTAACCTAAGCATCTGTGGCCGCTTCAAAGCGCACCTTGCCCTGATCATGGAGGTGAGAAAAGATCGGGTTAACGCCAATATAGTCCAGCCCGGCAGCGACCGAATGGGTCTCGTTCATATTACCTTCATCGTTTTGCAGGAAGTAGGTCTTGTAACCCTGAGCCACACCCACACTGGCATCATCATAGGCCAGACGCGCAGAGTGCATATAGGAACCCACACCCTCACCGCCAGCCTCACAGCCAATCAGCTCCACATTGGGCTCATCAAAGAACCCCTGGAACAGACCCATAGCATTGGAACCGCCACCAACACAGGCATAGACACGGTTGGGCAGACGCCCGGTCTGAGCCACAATCTGCTCGCGGGCTTCCAGACCAATAATGGACTGGAACCAGCTGACCATTTCCGGGAATGGGTGCGGGCCGCAGGCAGTACCCAAAATATAATGGGTATCAGCCATATTGGTGACCCAGTCACGCATACATTCGTTTACTGCATCTTTTAAGGTCTTCTGGCCATCTTCGACCGCAATTACCTCGGCGCCGAGATTTTCCATCCAGAACACATTGGGTCTCTGGCGGGCGACGTCCACCGCACCCATATAGATTTTGCATTCAAAGCCAAATTTGGCCGCCATAGTCGCAGTGGCAAAGCCATGCTGCCCGGCACCGGTCTCGGCGATAACCCGGGTCTTGCCCAGACGCTGAGTCAGCAGACCCTGACCCATGACATTGTTTACCTTGTGGGACCCGGTGTGGTTGAGGTCATCGCGCTTTACATAGATCTGCGCGCCACCCAGCTCGCGGCTGAGATTCTCAAGATAGGTAACCGGCGTCGGACGACCAGAATAGTTTTGCAGCAGAGCCACATAGTCCTGCCAGAATTTGGGGTCTGCTTTACATTCGCGAAAGCACTCCAGGAGTTCCTCAATAGTCGCGTGTAAAATCTCAGGCAGAAAAACACCGCCATATTCCCCATAGTAGCCTTCGCGGCCTTCGGAGAAGTCAAAAATATCCATGAATTGCCTCAGCAGAGCGCAGAGTCCTCGTTTTGGCGAGTCCCCATGCAGGTGGTCGAAAACAGGCGGGTATTTTATCCAAGTCGCCCAGTGGGTACAACAATGATGCCGTCAGGAACCGTATTGTGTTGGTATTTTTGCACCACAAAAGTGCATCTGTGCAAGTATTAAAATTTTGCCGCTCAACAGGGTCTACGACAGTGATCTATGACCGGTTTATACACAGTGGTCAGTTTTTGCCCAGACCCCAATAGGGGCGCAGACTACAGCGATTTATCCACATCTTTTGCAATAGCTTGACAGCAGTATTTTTGGTGAAAAATTAAAAAAAACACAATATATAGTGTATTAATACTTGCATGACACAAAATGTAGGATAAACTCTTGTTCGTTTTCCGCTAAAAATTATAACTAAAAAAAGCTGTTGCTGGAGGCCTACATAGGGCGGGTAGTGCAGCCGAGGAAAATCACCAGGGCAAGTTTCGCATCTCACGCCATAGGGCGAAACGCCGGCACAATTTTGAATAAAACAGTTTAAACGACTAAAACAAAATAGAACGAACTAAAGGTTTTGTAATGAGCGCAACCAGACTAAAGACAGTGAAGCCAACCAAAGCGACCCAGGAAATCGAGATGCAAGATGCCTCTCTGGACATCTGGGACAAAAAATACCGCCTCAAAGACAAGAGCGAACAGCCTGTTGATAAAGATATCAACGCCACCTACATGCGTGTGGCCAAGGCGCTCTCCGATGTTGAAAGCAAAGACAAACGCAAAGAGTGGCAGGAAAAATTTGTCTGGGCACTCAAGCACGGCGCTATTCCCGCTGGCCGCATTATCTCCAATGCTGGCGCTCAGGCATACAAACCCGCCACCTCAACCATTAACTGTACCGTTTCCGGCGTTGTGCCTGATTCCATGCAGGGCATTCTGGAACGCAATCTCGAAGCAGGCCTAACGCTCAAGGCCGGCTGCGGTATCGGTTACGAATTCTCCACATTGCGTCCCAAAGGCGCCTATGTGTCAGGCGCTGGTGCCTACACCTCAGGCCCGCTGTCGTTTATGGATATCTATGACAAGATGTGTTTTACCGTATCTTCAGCCGGTGGTCGCCGCGGCGCCCAAATGGCCACCTTTGATGTCAGCCACCCGGATGTATTTGATTTTGTTCGCGCCAAGCGCGAAGACGGTCGCCTGCGTCAGTTTAACCTGTCGCTGCTGATCACCGAGGAGTTTATTGAAGCAGTACGCAAAGATGGCAACTGGGATCTGACCTTCCCCATTAGCAGCAAAGAAATTGAGGGTGGCCTCGACCTTAAAGGTGACAATGTAGTGTGGAAGCCCTTCCCCACCACTGATGGCTACACCAGCAATGAAGAAGGACTGGTTGCCTGCCGCATCTATGAGACTATCCGCGCCACAAAACTGTGGAACGCCATTATGTCGTCCACCTACGACTATGCAGAGCCCGGCTTTATCCTTATCGATCAGGTCAATAAAAATAACAACAACTGGTTCTGCGAAGATATCCGCGCCACCAACCCCTGTGGTGAGCAACCGTTGCCACCCTACGGCAGCTGCCTGCTGGGCTCGGTTAACCTGACCAAGTTTGTGCGCAACCCATTTACCGAAGACGCCTACTTTGACTGGGACGAGTACGCCGAGGTAGTAGAGATCTTTACCCGCATGCTGGATAACGTGGTAGAGATCAATGGCCTGCCTCTGGATGGCCAGCGCGCCGAGATCGAATACAAGCGTCGCCACGGCATGGGCTTCCTGGGTCTGGGCTCCACCATCACCATGCTGCGCATGAAGTACGGTGAGCAGGATTCACTGGAGTTCACCGAGCGCGTAGCCCGAGATATGGCAGTAGCTGGTCTCAAGAGCGGCCTGCACCTGGCCCGCGAAAAAGGCCCGGCGCCAATTATGGAAGACGAGTTCGACGTCACCGCTGCCATGCTGTTCAAGCAGCCAGATATGGCCAAAGACGGCATCAAAGTGGGCGACAAGATCAAAGGCAAGGTACTGATGGCCAAGTACAGCCGTTACATGCAGAACATTGCCGCTGTAGCACCAGAGCTGGTTGAGTCACTGATCGAAGAGGGCTGTCGCTTTAGCCACCATTCTTCCATTGCACCCACAGGCACTATCTCGCTGTCACTGGCCAACAATGTGAGCAATGGTATTGAGCCAAGCTTTGCCCACCACTACTCGCGCAATGTGATTCGCGAAGGCAAAAAGTCCAAAGAGAAAGTCGATGTGTTCTCCTACGAGCTGCTGGCCTACCGCACATTGATCAATGACAAAGCCATGCCCTACGGCACCAGCGAAGAAGAAGCACTGCCCGACTACTTTATGAGCTCGGAGAATATTACTCCCCGCGCTCACGTAGATATTCAGGCAGCCGCTCAGAAGTGGGTAGACTCTTCAATCTCTAAAACCATCAATGTCCCAACCGACTGCGATTACGAAGACTTTAAAGATATCTACCTGTATGCCGCCGAAAAAGGCTTGAAAGGTTGCACCACATTCCGCTTTAACCCGGAAGCCTTCCAGGGCGTGCTGGTCACCGAGAAAGATCTGGAAAACACCACCTACAGCTTCACCCTGGAAGACGGCTCAACCGTCGAGTTTAAGGGCAATGAAGAAGTGGAATACGATGGTGAAACTCACACAGCGGCCAACCTGTTCGACGCGCTTAAAGAAGGCTACTACGGTAAGTTCTAAGCCCACAGGTTCACTAGCAAGCAGCAAGGAATAGTAAGAGGAATACAATGAGCAAGAAAATTTCACAAAAGATTGTTGGCTACAAAGTCGCCACCGAAGAGCAGGCTCAGGAGGCAGTAGCCAAAGAGACCGAAAGCAATATTATCCAGATGCACGAGAAAGTCTCGCGTCCGGAAGAGCTGGCCGGCAGCACCTACAAGATCAAGACACCGCTGTCCGATCACGCGCTGTATATGACCATCAATGATATTGTCCTCAACCAGGGCACAGATCACGAGCTGCGTCGCCCCTTTGAAGTCTTTATCAACTCCAAAAATATGGATCACTTCCAATGGATTGTCGCCCTGACCAGAGTTATCTCCGCGGTGTTCCGCAAAGGCGGCGACTGCACCTTCCTGGTAGAAGAGCTCAAAGCGGTCTTTGACCCCCAGGGCGGCTACTTTAAGCCCGGCGGCAAGTTTATGCCCTCACTGGTAGCTGAGATTGGCTGGGCCATCGAAGACCATCTGCAGAAGATTGGTATGCTGCAGATGCCAGAGATACCCGAGCATCAGCAAAAGATTATGGACGAGAAGCGCGCTGAGTTTGAAGCTGCGGCCACAGCGCCAGCAGCCACAGGCGAAACTGCAGACTTTCCTCCCACAGCCGAGGTGTGCAAAAAGTGCAGCGTCAAAGCAGTGATCCTGATGGACGGCTGCATGACCTGCCTTAACTGCGGTGATTCTAAGTGCGGTTAAGTTGAGTTATCAGCAATAAAAAAGCGGCTTTTTAGCCGCTTTTTTATTGCACCCAAAGAGCAACACCAAGGCTAAATAAACAGCCTGGCAATATTCCACAGGCCCAATCCCGTGACTATCGCCACTACTGTGGCACCCAGCACATTGGTTGTTAGCCTGTTGCGGTACTCACCCAGCAGATCAGCCCGGTTCATAATAAACATCAAAAAGATCGCCGTGACCGGCAACAGTATTCCATTGGCCGCCTGAGCAAATACAATCGCCGCAATAGGCTTGGTACCCAGAGCCGCAAATAGGGTGCCCACCGCCAGCACCAGCATCCAGATCAGCTTAAAGCGCCGGTCATTAAAATCCGTCGGCCAACCCATGGCCCCGGTCACCGCATAGGCGGCCGCCAATGGCGCAGTGATGGCACTGGTTAAACCAGCGGCCATAAGCCCAAAGGCAAAGAAACTATTGGCCCCACTGCCTAGCACCGGCTCCAACTGAGTTGCCAAACTGGCCGCAGAAAACTGCGCGCCGGTATTAAAAAACGCCACCGCACTGGTGCTCATTACCGCCAAGGTAATCAAACCGCCCAGCCCTATAGAAATCACCGTATCGCCACGGGACTCAGCAATCGCCTGGGCAGTATCAGTGCCGCGCCATTTCTCCTGCACAATATTGGCGTGAAGAAATAAGTTGTAGGGCACCACCGTCGTGCCAATCAGTGCCACAACGGTCAGTGCAGAGCCACTGGGCATACTGGGTTTAAACAGGCCAGACAGCATAGCGCCCATATCCAGATCGATCATCAGCATGGTCAGTACAAATACCATGCTCATTATCAGCACCAGAACAATTAAAATTGGCTCCAACAATTTATAGCCACCACCAGCCAGTAGCAGAGCGGCCAGGCCACCGATTAGCAGCGCGCAGACTGAGGTGGAAATGGCAGCAGCGACTGCAAACCCAGAGCAGCGCCAGAGATATTACCCGCCTCATAGGCAGCATTGCCCAGGCCAATAGCGGCCACCACCAACAGAACCGCAGCGCGGCTAACAACAGGATGATTAAAAGTTGTACGCAGAGCCTGGGACAGACCCTCTCCTGTCACCAGCCCCAGACGAGCCGCCATTTCCTGCAGCACCATGGTAGCCAGCAGTGAGAACAGAAGGGCCCAGAGTAATACAAAACCAAAATTAGCCCCCGCAGCACTGGCGGTGGCAATGCTGCCGGGGCCAATAAATGCCGCGGTAACCAGCAGGCCTGGTCCAAATCTTTTCATTATTTCAGGACCCCATTAGCAGACGACAGGCTATGCAGAGACGCGGCCAAGCTGACCGGTTTTGACATCATAAATAAAGCCATGCACGCGAATATGGCTGGGCACCAGCGGGTGGTTCTGAATGGTCTTTACATCATCCAGCACCGACTGCTGCAAGTCTGCAATGGTGTGCCAGTGAATCGAATGGCCCAGATCAGAGCCGGGCTTGGTATTTGCGCTGCTCTCTCGCTGGGGGTTTTCCCAGCACTGGCCATTGTGCACCGCCGTCTCTAAATCCTCTTCCAGCAACTGGGCAATCTCAGCATCGGTTACCGTAGCCATGCCACAGCCAGTATGCTGAATCACAAACCATTCAGTAGTACCCAAAAACTTATGGGAAATAATCAGCGAGCGAATGGCATCATCACTGGCGCGACCGCCGGCATTGCGAATAACATGGGCATCGCCCTCAGACAGGCCCGCGATTTTGGCCGGATCCATACGGGCATCCATGCAGGTCAAAATAGCAAAATGCCTGGCCGGCGGAGAGGCCAGCTGGCCATTGTCAAAGTCCTGAGCATAGGCTGAATTGGCCTTGAGAATCTCATCCAGGTTATTGGATGGGTTTTTATCGGTCATATGATTATCCCTAAGAGCTGTGGTATCAGTCGCGCAGCCGCAATTATAGGCCCGCCAGTGCAGATCCTCTACTGGGTTTTGTAATACCTAATCAATTTCTGAGCCGCCACAATAGCCGGCACCTCACCCGCCAATACCGCCTGCTCCAGTTCCGGCACCAGAGCCTTGACCTGTGGATGGTTTTTTAAATCTGCCAGCAGCGCCTCGGCAGTCTCAGCCCACATCCAGGCCTTGGCCTGCTTAGCGCGCAAGATATCGAGCTCACCGCCATCAGTCAGAGCGGTTTTAAACTGCGCAATAGTCTCCCAGGCCTGTTCAACACCCTGATGATTCAGCGCCGAGCAGGTGCTTACCTGCGGAGTCCAGCTCGGAGTGCGCGCCTGCATAAACTGCAGCGCGCCACGGTAGTCAGAGACCGTTTGATTGGCAATACTGGTTTGATCGCCATCAGCCTTATTTACCAGCACCAGATCTGCCAGTTCCATAATGCCGCGCTTAATACCCTGCAGATCGTCACCGCCCCCGGGCGACAGCAACAACAAAAACATATCGGTCATATTGGATACAGCGGTCTCCGACTGCCCCACCCCCACGGTTTCAATAATAATCACATCGTAGCCAGCGGCCTCGCACAGCAGCAGTGATTCGCGGGTCCGGCGGGTTACACCGCCGAGAGTGGTACCCGCAGGCGAGGGTCGCACAAAGGCTTTGGGGTTTACCGACAGGGTTTCCATTCTAGTCTTGTCACCCAAAATGGAGCCACCGCTGAGCGCAGAGGTTGGATCAACCGCCAGCACCGCCACCTGATGGCCCTGCCCGGTTAAATAATTGCCCAGAGATTCAATAAAGGTCGACTTGCCCACCCCGGGTGCACCGGAGACACCAATACGAATAGACTTGCCCGTGTGGGGCATTAACTCCGCCAGCAACTGCACCGCCTGCTCACCGTGATCAGCGCGGGTGGACTCCACCAGAGTAATCCCCTTGGCCAGGGCCCGGCGATCTCCTGCAAGTATTTGCTGTGCTAACATTGAATGCCTCTTGTTAAGAGTATTAGATCCCACACAGATACTCTTTTGATAAACCCAAAAATTCTGCCCAACTCTGAATGCTTGAGTTGCTGGCTAACCGCTGTGACCTATTCAAATTCTAGAATCGCCTGGTCCACCATTAAACTATCACCGGCCTCAGCCGAGATTTTAGCCACAATACCATCATTGATAGCACGGAGACTATTCTCCATTTTCATCGCCTCTACCACCGCCAATTCCTCACCAGCCTTCACCTGATCGCCCTCCTTTACCGCCAGCTTAACCAGCAGGCCAGGCATTGGCGAGAGCAGGAACCTGGAGAGGTCCACCGGGGCTTTTTCCAACATCAGCTTATTAAGCTCCGCCGCCTTGGGCGACAGCACTAGCGCATTGACTTCCGCACCGCGATAAAACAGCCGGTACCCAGAGCCAGAGCGCTCCACCTGCACAGTCACCTGCTGACCATTGATCTCAGCCTCAAACAAGGGCTCACCCAGCGCCCAGTCGGTGACCACCGAATAATCCTCATTGCCAATAGACACCAAAAAGCCAGACAGGGTCAGAGTCATAGACACAGGAGTTTCTTCAGCCCCGGTAATCACCACCCAGTTATCCGGCACCTGATATTCATGACCCTCAGACTGGCCAGAGATTTGTGACGAGCGCTCGCGATACTCCTGATGCACAGCGGCAGCCACTACCACCGCAATATGCGGATTATTTTGCGGCACCAGATCGGCATTAAAGCCATCGGCAAATTCTTCGGCAATAAAGTTAGTAGTCAACTCACCGGCCACAAACCGCGGATGCACCATCAGAGCATTAAGGAAGCTGATATTGTGGTTTACCCCGCGAATATAATAGGCATCCAGCGCATCGACCATGCGATCAATCGCCTGGCCACGGTCATCGCCATAGGTAATCAGCTTGGAGATCATAGGGTCGTAGTGCATAGAGACTTCACCGCCCTCATAGACACCGCTATCCACACGCACGCCCTCACCCTGAGGCTCTCTGTACCCAGAGAGCCTGCCAATAGAGGGCATAAAGTTACGGAAGGGATCCTCCGCGTAAACCCGCGACTCCATAGCCCAGCCGGTTAGGCTCACATCATGCTGAGCCAGAGCAAGCTTTTCACCAGCGGCCACACGAATCATCATCTCTACCAGATCCTGGCCTGTAACCAATTCAGTGACCGGATGCTCAACCTGCAGTCTGGTGTTCATCTCCAAAAAGTAAAAATTCATATCAGCATCGGCAATAAACTCCACCGTGCCCGCCGACTGATAGTCCACCGCCTTCGCCAGCGCACAGCTCTGCTCACCCATTTTCTGGCGGGTCGCTTCATTGAGAAATGGCGACGGCGCCTCTTCAATCACCTTCTGGTGACGACGCTGAATAGAGCACTCCCGCTCACCCAGATAAATCACATTGCCATGGCCATCGGCCATAATTTGTATCTCAATATGCCGCGGCTGCTGAATATATTTTTCAATAAAAATGCGGGTATCGCCAAAGCTGGAGCGGGCCTCATTGGTGGCACGCTCAAAGCCATCGCGGCAGTCAGCCTCGTCCCAGGCCACGCGCATGCCTTTACCGCCACCACCGGCAGAGGCTTTGAGCATCACCGGGTAGCCAATACCATTGCTGATCTCCACCGCATGGTCGGCATCGCGCACCACATCTGTGTAACCGGGAATACAGCTAACCCCGGCTTTTTCAGCAATCAGTTTAGAGGTGATTTTATCGCCCATAGACTCAATGGCTTTTTTGCCCGGGCCAATAAAGATAATCCCCGCTTCGTCCAGCGCGTCGCGAAACTGGCTGTTTTCCGAGAGAAAGCCATAGCCCGGATGCACCGCATCTGCGCCTGTGTCTTTGCAGGCCTGAATAATCTTATCAATCACCAGATAGCTTTGCGCAGAAGCCGCAGGGCCTATGCACACAGCCTCATCGGCCATCTGCACATGCAGGGCATCTGCATCCGCATCGGAATACACTGCCACAGTGGCAATGCCCATTCTTTTGGCCGTGGAAAACACCCTGCAGGCAATTTCACCGCGGTTGGCTACTAATATTTTTTTAATGGTCATCAGTTAATCCTTAAAGCGGAATATTGCCGTGCTTGCGCCAGGGGTTTTCTATGCTCTTGTTTTTGAGCATAGCCAGTGACCGAGCCACCCGCTTGCGGGTGCTGTGGGGCATAATCACATCATCTATATAGCCGCGCTTGCCGGCGATAAAGGGGTTGGCAAACTTCTGCCGATACTCCTCAGTGCGGGCATCAATCTTTTCCTGATCGCCAATATCCTTGCGGAAAATAATCTCCACCGCGCCCTTGGGGCCCATAACGGCAATCTCTGCCGTAGGCCAGGCCAGATTGACATCGCCGCGCAGGTGCTTGGAGGCCATCACATCATAGGCACCCCCATAGGCCTTGCGGGTAATCAATGTCACCTTGGGCACAGTACATTCCGCATAGGCATAGAGTAGCTTGGCGCCATGCTTAATAATGCCGCCATACTCCTGGCTGGTGCCTGGCATAAAGCCGGGGACATCCACCATGGTCAGCACGGGAATATTGAAGGCATCGCAAAAGCGAATAAACCGCGCCGCCTTGCGCGAGGCATCAATATCCAGACAGCCCGCCAGCACCATAGGCTGGTTGGCCACCACGCCCACCGTAGAGCCCTCAATGCGGATAAAGCCGGTAATAATATTTTTTGCATAGCTGACCTGCAGCTCAAAAAACTCGCCCTCGTCTGCCACCTTTAAGATCAGCTCTTTCATATCGTAGGGCTTGTTGGGGTCGCTGGGCACCAGAGTATCCAGCGACATATCCATGCGGTCTGCAGCATCTTCTGTGGGCCAGACCGGTGGCTTCTCGCGGTTATTGGCTGGCAGATAATTTATAAAGCGACGCAGCTTATGCAGCGCATCCACATCATTATCAAAAGCCAGATCCGCCACACCAGACTTGGTGCTGTGGGTATGGGCGCCACCCAGCTCCTCCGCAGTGACGGTTTCGTGGGTCACAGTTTTAACCACATCTGGCCCAGTAACAAACATATAGCTGCTGTCCTGCACCATAAAAATAAAGTCGGTAATAGCCGGGGAATACACTGCCCCGCCAGCGCAGGGGCCCATCACCATGCTGATTTGCGGAATCACACCACTGGCCATTACATTGCGCTGAAATACCTCGGCATAGCCACCCAGAGAGGCCACCCCCTCCTGAATACGAGCACCGCCAGAATCATTGAGGCCAATCACCGGAGCACCCACTTTCATAGCCTGGTCCATTAGCTTGCAGATTTTCTCCGCATGGGCCTCGGAGAGTGCGCCGCCAAAAACAGTAAAATCCTGACTAAACACAAACACCAGGCGGCCATTAATGGTGCCGTAGCCAATGACCACACCGTCGCCAGGCACATGTTGCTGATCCATATCAAAGTCGGTGCAGCGATGCTCAACAAACATATCCCATTCTTCAAAGCTGCCCTCATCGAGCAGCAGATCTATACGCTCACGGGCAGTTAGCTTGCCCTTGGCATGCTGGGCATCGATACGCTTTTGGCCACCGCCGAGTCGGGCGCGACTGCGTTTGTCTTCTAATTGCTCCAGTATTTCTTTCATGGTTTTTTATTACCTTTTTCACCGTCATACCAGCGGAGGCTGGTATCTCGTTTTCTCACTTTATGTTGTAGACCCCAGCCTACGCTGGGGTGACGTTTTTTGCGCTGGGGTGACGTAGGTTTTATTCTCCGTCATGCCAGCGCAGGCTGGCATCTACCCAATAAGCCCCAGCACCTCTTCCGCAGCCACCGGGATATTGGTACCGGGCCCAAAAATAGCCGCCACGCCCTCTGCTCTTAACTGGTCGTAGTCCTTGGGCGGTATCACACCACCACAGATCACAATAATATCTTCCGCTCCCTGAGCTTTAAGACTGGCAATCAGCTGGGGCACCAATGTCTTGTGCCCCGCCGCCTGGGAGGACACGCCGACAATATGCACATCGTTTTCAATCGCCTGCTGTGCCGCTTCTTCCGGAGTCTGGAACATGGGTCCCACATCCACATCAAAGCCCAGATCGGCAAAGGCTGTGGCAATCACTTTGGCACCGCGGTCATGACCGTCCTGCCCCATCTTCACCACCAGCATACGTGGGCGGCGGCCATGGTTTTCGGCAAAGGTTTCTACCTTGTTTTTAATACTCATAAATTCTTCGTCCCCTTGATAGGCGGCGCCATAGACACCGCTAATAGAGCGTTGCTGAGCCTTGTGACGGCCCCATTGGCTCTCCAGTGCATCGGAGATTTCCCCAACAGTGGCCCGGGCTCTGGCTGCATCTACAGACAGCGCCAATAGATTGCCTTCACCAGTTTCGGCAGCCTTGGCCAGGGCCTCCAGCGCCTGCTCACAGGCCTGTGCATCTCTGGCGCTGCGCACCTGCTCAAGGCGCGCCACCTGGGACTCACGCACTGCACTGTTATCAATATCCAGCACATCTACCTCAGGCTCCACTTCGAGCTGGTATTTATTAACCCCTACTATCACCTCTTCACCGCGATCAATGCGAGCCTGGCGCTGAGCCGCAGCCTCTTCAATGCGCAACTTGGGCAGGCCGGTCTCTACCGCCTTGGTCATACCGCCCAGCTCTTCCACCTCATCAATTATCTCGCGAGCCGCTTTTACCAGCTCATCGGTCAATGACTCCACATAGTAAGAACAGGCCAATGGATCTACCACATTGGTAATGCCGGTCTCCTCCTGAATTACCAGCTGGGTATTGCGGGAAATACGGGC
>Ga0233401_1000692_pt1 | contig 12055 bp, 11 predicted proteins | sample 49DmetaG_FD_190067 | JGI IMG/M metagenome (GOLD analysis project Ga0233401, IMG submission 190067) | Seawater microbial communities from Monterey Bay, California, United States - 49D | ecosystem: Environmental > Aquatic > Marine > Coastal | place: USA: California | collected 2016-10-03
TAACACAGCCCTCGTCTAATCAGATAGGTTATTTTCAGGCTAATAGTCCTAATTTTCCTATTCAAAGCGGAATAGTAATGGTCGCTGCGCAAAATGCAAGTGACGTCATAGCCCTGACTACTGGAGTAGGAAACAATGTTACATTCACTGATCCCGAATTAGCCAGCGTGCTTACTTCTTTAGGTATGTCTGTTGCAACTAACCCAATAAAGGACATGGTTGAGATAGAATTCAGTTTTATAGCTCAATCGGATAGCATTGCCTTCAATTATTGTTTTGGTTCACATGAATACGACGGCTATACATGCTCAAATTTTAATGATGTTTTTGGTTTCTTTTTGGAAGGCACTCATATAAATGGAGTTACAGCGCCCGTCGGTCAAACTATTGTAGAGAATATTGCAACCATTCCTGGTACAAATGTTCCAATTGCTGTCAACACCATTAACCAAGGTTTTCCATCAAATCCTGGAGGGGCAGCTCAATGCTTAAGTGCTAATCCAAATTACGTTGCCCACAGTATGTATTACAATGCTTCTAATGGGGCAGTGACCACATTGGATGGATACACGGATAAATTTACGGCAACTGCACAGGTTGAATGCGGAGGTTGGTATACCATTCGATTAAAACTCGCCAACGTCAGTGATAACATTTTGAGTTCTGCAGTTTTTCTGGAAGAGAAATCATTAAAAGGCCCAACAATTTCCATTTCGGATTCTACCAATGTAGGAAACTCTTTTAATGACTCTCTTGTAGTAGAGGGGTGTAATGAAAATCAAATCATATTCTCGCGCTCGTCAAATTTTGGAATAACTATGAAGATTCCGATAAAAACTGAGGGGAACGCTATAGAGGGAGTTGATTATAGTACTTTGCCTGATACTATAACACTACTACCGGGCCAACAATCGGATACCTTGACCTTTTGGATTTACGATGACAATGTAGTTGAGGGGATAGATACGCTCATTGTAGTGCAGGATTACGTTTTTACCGATTGTTACAATTATCCTGTAACTAGAATCCCTTATTACATTAGAGATAAAGATTCTCTTTTAGCAGATCTGCTTATTACTTCCGGCTTGGACAGTGTGGATTGCCCCGGGGACAGTCTGGAATTGTCGATTGTATTGAATTCATACGAAGGGAATTACGATGGCTATTGGCATATAGATTCCTCTAACGCATTTACTAGGTATTTTGAAGTCAATTCGGATACAACCGTATTTTTTACATTGTGGGACGAATGTGGTGACACTGTTCATTTTTCACAAGATTTATTTGTAAAAGAGTATGACCCATTAGTTTACACAAGAGATACGGTGAGGGTTTGTCCAGGCGATTCAGTAATGTTAGTTCCTTATTACATTGGAGGTCAATCACCTACGGTTTTTACGTGGTCAGATAACTTGACAAACACCATCCCAAGAACCGTTTTACCTTATGCAGATTCTTCATTTTATGAATTTATCCTCACTGACGGTTGTGGGGCAATATTCGTTGATAGTGCTATGGCGGTGAACATGCCACAGCCTAGTGCTGGATTTCAATATTTGAATGACCCGTACGTCCCTTTGCGTGTATTGTTTAATGAAAAAGCTCAGAATGAGGTAAGCTGGACTTGGTATCTGGATACAGTTATGTTCACGGGTTCAACCTTTGAATACGATTTTCCAAGCCCAGGAGATTATGAGGTATTGCAGGTGGTTACTAGCTATTTTGGTTGTATTGATTCGATCAGATTAATAGTTGCCGTAGAAACAGACTTTTACCTTTACATACCGGATGCATTCACTCCTGATGGGGATGGACTTAACGAATGCTTTAAAATAAATGGAGTAGGCTTTGAAGGTTATGAATTCGCTGTGTATGACAGATGGGGTAATGAAGTCTTTCACACCTTGGATATGACGGAATGCTGGGACGGTACATTTAATGGCCAACCTCTTCCTGTTGGTGCATATAACTATAGACTAATTGCGGATTTGCCCTTTGATGAAATAGAAATATTCACAGGCACTTTGAATATCCTTCGTTAATGATTAAAGGAACGGAAGAGTAAGTACTCCAATCACTAGGATGATTTTATAAATGAGATGAGCCCACCGCAGACCTCTCAATTGAGCAGTCTTTAAGGCGATTAGAGTAGCCGTACTCAATAATACCAGGATAATAAAAATTCCAATTTCTGCATATGGACTAAACAATCCTCGAGTAAAGAATGCAGGAATCCATGCAACCAATGCGCTGGCCATTAAAGCAAAACGGGTTTTATCTTCACCAAACTCACTGGCCACTGTTTTACGCCCAATGATCACATCTCCTTTAAGCATTAATAGGTCTTTAAGCATCTCTCTGGAAAAGAGAGTTAGGCCCAATAAAGCCCCATAAGCAAAGGTGTGAATTGAGCTAAAGTTATGATATACGGACATTCCAAAAAACGGGGTGAGTGCAAGAATAGCAGCACTGGTATGAGATACTATGGGTAAATTCTTCAAACGGTGACTGTGGTACCAAAGCCCAACAGCAAAAAGTCCAAAAAATAGCAATGCCTTAAATCCAACTAACCATGCACCCAATAGACCAAGTACTAAGAGAAAAATCGCCGTATTCAAACTTGTACGTTTACTTACCAACCTCTCAAAGGCGCTTTGTTTTGGTCGATTTATAGTGTCAACCGCATAATCATAGAATGAATTGATTAAGAATCCGAACGCTAAGATGAAAGCGCCAGACCACGCAATTAAATGTGTATTGATGTCTAACAAAGTATTCCATCTTAAATCAACAGGTGCAAAGACGAAACATGCAGTGAGGTATTGTCCAAGAAGTAATAATGCAATATTGTACCAGCGAATCTGGCTCAACAAAGCCAGCAATTTTAGCATTTTTAGGCGGTTACGGTTTAATGTTTTCAAAACCTATAGACTACTTCTGGGTCAAAGTTGTTAAGTAGTTTACGCGTCTTTTCATAATCCCGAGTAAAACCCATTACAAAGCCTCCGCCGCCGGAACCGCACAGTTTTAAGTAATAATCTTCAGAATCTAATCCTTGTTTCCATAATTCATGGAAGCCTTGGGGAATCATTGGTTCAAAATTTTCTAAAACTAGCCGACTTAATTTTTTAAGATTTGCAAAGAGTGGCGTGGTGTCACCGTCTACAAAAGCCTTGATACAAGCATCATTGTATTTAACAAACTGATTTTTAAGCATATTCCTAAACCCTTCTTCTTTGAGTTTATCCATGAAAATTTCAACCATAGGCTGTGTTTCACCTGGAACTCCAGAATTTAGAAGAAATACTGCACCGGCTCCACTTTCTTGAGCAGGTAAATCAACTGAGCCAAGCTCATTTTTGCTTTTGATTAATAAAGGAAGTCCCATGTAACAAATAGTTGGGTCTATACCGCTACTCTTACCATGAAAGTAGTTTTCCATCCAACTAAAAATGGATTTCAACACTTTAATGTCTGCAGACTTCTTGGGATTCTTCCCGATTTTATTTTCACAATAGCGATCATAAATCGCGGCAACTAATGCGCCTGAGCTACCTACACCAAATCCTTGAGGAATCGAAGAATCAAAGTATAATCCTTTATTTAAGTCCGTTTCGAATTGATTCAGATTAAAGCGACAAGGAGCATCTTCTCTTTTTAAATATTCCAAATAAGCAAACAGGTGTTGGTTGCTTGAAGCTTGCTCGTTATTAAAAGTCTCTTCAAATTGAAAAGCGCCTTTGTAATAAGCATGAGGTATACTAAGACCCATGCTATCCTTGATTATGCCATACTCGCCAAAGAGCAGGATTTTACCATAAAATAAAGGATTCGAGCGGTTCATATTTCTATTCTAAGGGCGTTGGACCTAATCCAACTTGATCACAAAGATAACTACTATCCTTACAAAATGTTCTTAGCTCTGTATCTATAAACCTCATTATTACCTCTTTATGCGATTCTGGATACAAAACATGAACGTTTGCGCCTGCGTCCAAAGTAAAATATACAGGATGATTTGTGGCTTCTCTGAACAACCAAATACGTTGAATAACTTCTAAGGTGTTTGGTTTCATAAGTATGAAGTACGGCATAGATGTCATCATCATGCCGTGAAGTGTAAGTGCTTCACTTTCAACAATTTCCCCAAAACTTTCTAAATCAGCATCTAACATTGCTGTCAGTAATCTGCTCTGGTTCTCATGTGCTTGAGCAAACCTTGAAGATGCGTAAGGATGGTTGTTCATAAGACCGTGTCCCAATGAACTACTTACGGTTTTTTCGCCCTTGTCAATCAATAAAATGGTGTCTTGAAAAGTTTTGAAAATATCTGCTACATCTGCAAATGGAACTGCAAACTCATCATGACTTCCTTCTATTTCAGCGTGTTTACCCCATGCTGCCAAGGGGCCATATACAGACCTAGAACCAGATCCAGAACCAAGTCTAGCAGCATTTGAAGCTTCCCGGAAGAAATCCTCAATGTTCAAGCCCAATTCTTTTTTAATGCTCATCATACATAGAGCAAGAGCGCTCATTCCTGATGCCGATGAGGCAATCCCGGAACTATGGGGAAAGCTGTTAGAAGTGTGTACTTCAAAATCCATTTGTTGGGAAAATGGGAAAAGAGCTCGAGTACGCTCTAAAAACAATTGAATTTTGGGTATGAAAGCAGGCGTTTCTTCGCCATTCAGAAAAACTTTAACAGCTCCTTTACCCGCGCGGTATTTGAGCCTAGTTGATGTAGCTGAAGAGCTCAGGGTGAATGACAAGGACGGATTGGCGGGTATTTGCACATCGTGTTTACCCCAATATTTTATTAGAGCAATATTTGACGGACTTTTCCAAGCGGTTTCTTTCATTATTCAAAACTGACACCGCTAACTTCAGTGGAGCGGTCGATTTTTTTAATGAGTCCTTGGAGTGTTTTACCTGGACCACATTCTACATATTCCGTAACACCTAAAGCAATCATTTGTTGAACGCTTTGTGTCCATTTTACGGGAGCTGTAAGTTGATCTATTAAATTTTGTTTGATTTCTACAGGGTCAATAACTGCCTTTGCAACACTGTTTTGAACTACAGGACAAATTGGCTTTAAAAACTCTGTGGAATCTATTGCTGAAGCTAGTTCTAGTCGAGCAGGCTGCATTAATGGACTGTGAAAAGCGCCGCCCACTGGAAGTACTAATGCACGGCGAGCCCCCGATTCTTTAGCCAAATCACAAGCGGTGTGAATTGCATCAATTTCTCCGGAAATAACCAATTGTCCTGGACAATTATAATTTGCAGCAACTACAATGCCTTCTGTGCGGTTACAGATATCTTCTACTTGCTCATCTGAAAGACCAAGAACGGCAGCCATTGTAGACGGTTTGGCCTCGCAGGCTTTTTGCATGGCCATTGCTCTTGTACTCACGAGCTTCAATGCGTTTTCAAAACTTAATGCCCCTGCCGCTGTCAATGCTGAAAATTCTCCAAGACTATGTCCTGCTACTAAGGTTGGATTAAAATCGCTACCAAGTAAATTCGCCATAATAACACTTAAGGTAAATATGGCCGGTTGGGTGACTTTGGTTTCCTTCAACTCTTCTGCAGTTCCTTCAAACATGACTTTACTTAAACTGAAGTTAAGTACGTCGTCTGCTTGGTCAAAAAGTACTTTTGCTACATCATTGTTAGTATATAGGTCTTTTCCCATCCCAGGGTATTGGGCACCTTGGCCCGGAAATACAAACGCTTTGCTCATTCTCCGTAATATTCTATGATGTTATTATTAGTTTCAGCCAATTGAATTTTGTGCAAGAGTGCACCATATTCTGCTACTTTAGGTGCAAGAATTTTCCAAAATTCGCAGGCAATATTTTCTGCAGTAGGTTGTTTCCCAACCATGAAGTCGATATCTAAATTCAGGTTTTTGTGATCTACCACATCAATGATGTGGGTGCGTATAATTTGTTTCAAATCAAACAAGTTCATTACAAAACCAGTCTCTGGATCTATTTCACCACGAACTGTGACTTCCAACTCAAAATTATGTCCGTGGTAATTTTCATTGGAGCATTTACCAAAGATGCGCTTATTGGTTTCCGCGTCCCATTTGTCATTCCAAAGTTTGTGCGCTGCGCAAAAATGTTCTTTTCGTTTGATGTAAATCATTGAAAATTGTTCATTAAGTCGCAAAGATACAATGCAAAACACACGTTTTATCTTGTGCTTTATTTATTGATTAACGGATGGTTGAAAATAAAATCTTCCGAGGCTAAAAGTAATTCAGGATAAAACTTAATAAACCACTCCTCTGCAGCAAGGTATTCTGTATCGTTCGATTCTAATTGGGAAAAGAAATCGGAGAGGATGGCAATAGCAGGGTGTCTTCTGCTCATGCCATGTGCGGCAATATTAATTCCTTGGATGGATGAATAATTCATTAGCCAATTTTCCCTGTTCATATGGGGCCACATGTTTGATGCTTTTCCTTGAAGTAAATGAGTATTCCGAGAGATTTGTTTTGAACATGTTTCAATGAAATCATTGATGTCAACCTTTAATGTACTTTTCTTCATGCCACTCATGCTCTTCCAATGTTTATGAAGGAAGTAGTCCCCTAAAAGATCCAAAACTATAGGAGCTGCCTTTCCCGCTTTGGACCGAATTGTTTGTTTCGCAATTTTAGATAAAGGATGATTGTCTGTGTAGGAATCAATAAACCTGTGAAGTTCGACACCAATAATCATAACGTCTGTGGCATGTGATTTCCAGTGATTACCTCGAAAACCGTCACCAGTAAAATTAAAAACCCGAACCAATTCTTGATTCGGGCTACAATGTAAATGTGCTAGAAAATTCATTCTTTGCCTTTCAATACTTCTACTAATTCTTCTGCGCTAAATGGTTTATTCAAAAAATGTATACCTGAATCCTTTGGAAAGCAGCTGTAAACACTTTCAAGATCAAACCCAGTCATAACTACATATTTGCAATTTTTGTATGCTTTGATACTTTTCAAGGAATTAATAAGTTCATCCGCATTCATTACGGGCATAAAGAAGTCCGTTAGGATAATGTCTACCTCTAAATTTTCCTTATGTAAATCAACGTAGGCTGTTCCTCCATCCTCAAAACTTCTGACCACATCGTACCCAATGATATCTAAAAGTTCTTCAAACGTTTTTCTTAGGTTGTTGTCATCTTCAACCAATACTACTTTATTATTCACGGGGTATGCTTTGGATAAATATAAAAATTATGAGCATTTAGATTCATTTTGCATCAAAATGAAAGAATTAAGACGAACTGTTTGCTAATGAGAATTCAAATGCTTCCATCACTGGGTTAATCAAGAGTTTTTCACAGGCTTCCTTTACCAAGGCTTCCGCCTCAGTCGCACTACCAGCGTCAACTTCCATGGTTAGATGTTTTCCAATTCGGACATTACCACAGGCATCTAGACCAATATTTTTCAAGTTCGCGCTAACTGCCTTTCCTTGGGGGTCAAGCAATGCTTTTTGCGGCATAATATTGATTTCTGCTATGAATTTCATGTTTTATTCTTTTTTCTAGTCGACCTTATTTTGACTATTTTACTCACTATGGGTATTAAAAGCACTGTTAATGTGAATGCTAAAGCTTTGACAAAAGTAATTAATACTAAGAAGACAAGAACCAAAATGAGCTGTGCTTTTCTCCTAAGTTTATCACCATTGTCTTTAAAGCTGAGAAAGTGAATAGAAGAATTAACCCAATAGATGTTCAACGCAAGGATACTGATCAAAAACAAAGTCAACGCAGAACGTTCATCAGCGGATAGATGAACGATCCAGTCCCACTGCTCCCAATTGCCAAGCCACATCCATAAACCAAACACAAATAATGCATTTGCTGGAGTCGGTACACCTGTAAAATCCACCTTTGTTTCTTCAATTAAGTTGAATTTTGCCAAACGATAGACACTAGACGCCGCTATCCCTGCGCCTAAAATAACACCCCATGGTTGTTCTAATGTTCCAAAGTCCGTAAGAATACTAGACCAAAGAAATGCAGGAACCACGCCAAAAGAAATAGTATCTGCAAGCGAATCTAGCTGAATACCAAGGTTTGTGTTCACTCCAAGTTTTCTGGCTAACATTCCATCAAATAGGTCTGCAATGGATGCCAACACAAGGCAGGCAGCTACTCCGGTGGTACTTTGATTAAAGATGAAGTAGATGGCAACTACTCCGCAACCGGCATTTAAAAGTGTTAAAAGATTTGGAATGTGTTTCATGCAGTGCAAAGATGCATTATTTTGGCTCTATGACCGATTGGAAAATAAGCAAACCACTACACTTGGCGCTTTTGGCCTCAGCCTGTTTAACTTTAGCTTGGACTTGGAGTCCACTATTTTTTTTCGTTTTGCCGGGTTGGTTGCTTCTTTTTCAGCTTGCTTCACAAAAAAAACGGCCACTACTTTTTTTGTATTTAGCATTTGCTCTTTGGAATGCGGCGACTACATATTGGATAGCTAATGCTCATCCTTTAGGAGTGATTGCAACGGTAGGTATCAATGGATTTCTCATGGCGTTTGCTCTATGGTTTGGTTTCCGCTCTAGAAATATGCTAGTGCGGCTTGGAATCGGTTCAAAGGTTTCCTGGATTTCAGTAATTGCGTCTTGGATGGCCTTTGAACATTTGCACGAATATTGGGGGTTATCCTTTCCTTGGTTGCATCTGGGTAATACATTCTTTGATTGGCCAGAATTGGTTCAATGGTACGAATTTGTTGGAACATCAGGAGGAACTCTATGGGTGCTTCTTGTGGTTATTGTCTTCTTTTCATCTGCTAAATCTCTGGTGAAATGGTCTGTTCTTTTAGGGCCAATTGCACTGAGCTTGATACTTTATGTATTGCCTGAAAAGACTTCTGATAGGTATTTGAGTGTTGCTATTGTCCAGCCGAATATTGATGCCTACCAGGAGAAGTGGACCACTCCAGAAAGTGAGCAGGTTGGTAAAGTAGCACGGTTACTGTCGGAAAGTGGTGCTTCTGAAATGGATTTAATTGTGTTGCCTGAAACTTTTCTTCCCAAGGCTAGACAAGAACATACGATTGGTAAAGGGGTCGTTGATGCACAGTTGATTTCTACCCTAAATACCTACGGTAAATCCGCAATTTTTGGCAGTACTACTTATGATTTTCAAATGGAACAAACCTATTCAAATAGAGCTATGGGGGATCGGTTTTATACGATGTATAATTCTGCTCTTTTTCATTCCACAACTGGACAGCCTTGGCAAATTTACCACAAGGGAAAATTAGTGGTGGGAGGAGAGAGTATGCCCTTTGTCAAATACTTGCAGCCCATTTTAGGCGATTGGGCTCTTGAGTTGGGCGGTACTTCAGGAACCTTGGGTACTTCTGAAGAAAGGGTGGTTTTTGAAGACAAGCAGCTTGGCTTGAAATTAGCACCAATAATTTGTTGGGAGAATGAGTTTTCAGGTTATTCAACGGATTATTCCAAGAAGGGTGCAAATCTGCTTGCAGTAATAACCAACGACGGTTGGTGGGGCAATACCGACGGCCACCTGCAACACATGAAGTTTTCAGGTTTAAGGGCAATTGAACATCGTAAATATGTAGTACGTAGTGCCAACACAGGAATCAGTACGGTAATTGATTCAAAGGGAAAGCCACGCGAACAACTTCATTGGGAAGAGGAAGGCGTCATTCTAGATAATGTCCCCTTATTGGAAGGTCAAACATTGTACGTTTTAACAGGCAATTTCCTTGGGCCATTGATGTCTATGGTCTTTCTTTTAAACGTGCTCGTGGTCATTCTAAGCAGATTTTTTAGAATTAAACCCTAGTACAAAGGTCCTCTGTGTAACTTTGCCAGAGCTAAAAAATAAAAATTCAATGAGTTCATACGACGTAGTTGTTATAGGTTCTGGTCCAGGAGGATATGTTAGCGCCATACGCTGTGCCCAATTGGGTATGAAAACAGCCTTGGTTGAAAAATACCAAACACTAGGAGGTACCTGTTTAAATGTAGGATGTATTCCTTCCAAAGCATTGCTGGATTCCAGTGAGCATTACCATGCTGCTGTCCATTCATTTGAAGAACACGGAATACAGGTGGATAAACCACAGATTGATTTTGCTCAAATGATGAATCGCAAAGCGGGGGTGGTCAATACAACCTGTGACGGAATTGATTATCTAATGAAGAAAAACGAAATTGACGTTTTAAAAGGTTTCGGTTCTTTGTTGGATAAGAATACAGTACAAGTCTCGGGTAAGGATACTACCAAGGTTTCTGCCAAGAATATTATTCTCGCCACTGGATCAAAACCTATCGAACTGCCTTTTGCAAAATTTGATAAGGAACGTATCATCTCCTCAACAGAAGCACTTAGTCTGAAGGAAATTCCAAAGCACATGATTGTTATTGGAGGCGGCGTCATTGGATTGGAATTAGGTTCTGTTTATAAAAGACTGGGCGCTGAGGTAACGGTTGTTGAATATGCTAAAAGTATCATTCCAACTATGGACGGAGCAATGGGCAAAGAACTCATGCGAAGTTTGAAGAAACTAGGAGTTAAATTTAGTCTGAGTACCAAGGTGAGCGGCGTAAGTCGTGACGGCGAGCAGGTTAAAGTAACAGCTACAAATAAGAAAGGTGAAGAAGTTGTCTTTGAAGGTGATTACTGCCTAGTTGCCGTAGGTAGAGGAGCCTACACAGAGAAGCTTGGTTTGGAAAATGTAGGCATTGAGACTGATGAAAGAGGACGCATTGCTGTAAATGAACAATTGCAAACCACCGTGGCTAATATTTACGCAATCGGTGACGTTGTTCGCGGTGCCATGTTGGCTCACAAAGCAGAGGAGGAAGGTGTTTTTGTTGCGGAATCAATAGCGGGTGAAAAACCGCACATAAACTATGATTTAATACCTGGTATCGTGTATACCTGGCCAGAAGTCGCTGCAGTTGGAAAAACGGAGGAAGCGTTGAAAGAAGCTGGTGTAGAATATAAAATGGGATCTTTCCCTATGCGAGCATTGGGTCGCTCTAGAGCATCAGGAGATATTGACGGCGTAGTGAAAGTATTGGCAGATAAAAAAACAGATGAAGTCCTAGGCGTACATATTGTTGCAGCTCGTGCGGCAGACATCATTATGGAAGCGGTAACTGCCATGGAATTCCGTGCTTCTGCAGAGGATATTGCTAGAATCTGCCACGGTCATCCAACGTATACGGAAGCATTAAAGGAAGCGGCTTTGGCTGCGACTGGGAATCGAGCATTGCACAGTTAATGGATTGCGCATCGACTCATATTGTCGATTCGAGAATTTTAGAGAATCGGCTATTGGAATTATCCAATAGTCGATCTTTTTTTGCCATGTACACCTCTAATGGCTATCCGAATTCAGAAAAATGCTACGAACTTATTTTTGGTTGGGGAGCAAAAGCAGTGTATACGGATCAAGAGCTTTTACCCGAGCATTTAGAAAAAGGATGGAAATTTGGATTTTTCAGCTATGAATTACGCACGCAATTTGAATCGGTTACCCAAGAAAATCAGGCTTTAGGAAATTGGCCCAAGACGCAATTTTTTGTTCCAGAAGTAGTAGGTGTCTTGCATATAGATGGTAGGTTAGAGGTCTGGTCAGAAGATGCAGTTGATGAGGTTGTGAATGAATTGCTGCTTCCTTCCAATGAAGTGGAATCTGAAGTGACTTCGCTTGATTTTGAGCCGGTGGAAACAAAACAGGAGTACATTCGAAATGTAAATGCGCTAAAAGACCACATTCAACGCGGTGATATTTACGAAGTCAATTATTGTACGGGATTCAAGGCAGAGTTTGAAGAATTAAATAGTGTTGCCCTGTTTAAAAAAATGGTTCAAGGAACTCTTGCGCCTTTTTCTGCCTTTGTGAAGATGGAAGATTATGAGCTGTTATGCACCTCTCCTGAACGATTTATAAAACGCGAAGGACGCAAGCTTTGTAGTCAGCCTATTAAAGGAACCAATAGATACTCTAAAGTAGATAACGAATCCGCGAAAACAGCATTAG
>Ga0233401_1000707_pt1 | contig 11851 bp, 9 predicted proteins | sample 49DmetaG_FD_190067 | JGI IMG/M metagenome (GOLD analysis project Ga0233401, IMG submission 190067) | Seawater microbial communities from Monterey Bay, California, United States - 49D | ecosystem: Environmental > Aquatic > Marine > Coastal | place: USA: California | collected 2016-10-03
TATTTAAATCATTATTTATAACTTGATTATTTAAATTTTGATTATTTAAATTTTGATTATTTAAATTTTGATTATTTAAATTTTGATTATTTAAATTTTGATTATTTAAATTTTGATTATTTAAATCAGAATTATTTGTGATTTGATTTTCAATATCATATTTAGATAATTTTTTTTGTTTTATTTTATCTTCTAATATATCAAATTCTGAATCAATATCTTTTGAAGATTTATCATCACTTCCACTAAATTCAGATATAATTTGTAATTTAATAATTTTTTCAACTTCATTCCAGAATTTAACATAATTACCTTCATGATCATTATTCATAAACATACCAGATGATTCGAAATATTGCCATCCAATAGCTTTTAATTTTTCACATGTAATAGCATACATTAAATATCTTGTATCTAATGTAAACATAGATATAAGATTATTAGCAATCATTACAGTTAAAGATGTACCAATAGCAGACCAAAAAATTTCATTTTTAAAACTGGCAACATTTTCATTATTTTGAACTGTTTGTAATGTAGGTAATATCATAGAACCAACAGATATTAATATTCTACAAGTATTATAACGCTTATGTGTAATTTCATAATGTTTTTCATAATTTAATACTAATTTAACATATCGTTTTCTAATAATATTTTTTTGAAAATTGGATAAATCTAAACAATCAATTATAGGATAAATTCTTCTTTCAAAATCAGATTTATTACAACAACTTGTATTTTTTGTTGTAACTAAATCATTAGATGTTTTTTGTCTTGTAAAACATGCTCCCATATTAATATATTAATATTAATTTATTTTTTAATTAACGCTTTATAAAAAAAAATATTATATAATTATTTAATATATAATTTTATGGTTTATCTTTATATAAATAAATATATAAAAATAATCCAGTTATAAACATACTACATGGTATAATACATTTCATTAATTTACATAAATTAGTAGTTTCATCATCATAATTTTCACTATCAGCTCTAATGCGTGCTCTAATAAGATTACGACTTCTTATTCTATTTAATTGAACATTAAATAATCGGTCTATATTATCAGGTTGATTATATTCAATATCAATATTATTATTATTATTATTATTATTATTATTATTATTAATATTATAATTATTATTAATATTATTATATGTAGATAAATTAAATATATTTTGATTAATATTATATTGAGAATTACAAATTTCACAATTAGTAGTAGTTTTATGATTTAACCATGTTAAAAGACATTTAATATGAACTGGATTTTTACATTTACAAGGATAAATATAATCAAGTTGTGCTAAATTAGTAATTTCTTGTGATTCTATATAATTTTGTTCTAAAGTATCATTTTCAATATCAGGTATAGGTGATATATATTGTATAGCATTATTAGGTATATCTGGATCAACAATTTCAATATTTTCTAAACAAATATTACAAATAGTTTCAACATCATCCGACATTAATAATAATATAATAATAAATCAATTTATTTAAAAATTGATTTATATAAATAATAAATTAATGGATACATATTTATTTATTGATTTATCATATTTTATATTTCATCAATATTATTCAAAAAAAAGATATTTTCAATTTCAAGAATTAAGTATAGAAAATTTAATTAATAATGAAGAATTTTTAAAAATATTTAGTGATTTTGAAAAAAAATTTAATATAATAAAAAAAAAATTAAAATTAGATAAAAATGTAAAAATAATATTAGCGAGAGATTGTAGAAGAAGAAATATATGGAGAAATGAATTATTGCCAAGTTATAAAGCATCACGAAAAGTTAATACAGAAGTAGGGGAGTTTTTTATATATACTTATGATAATATTATAAAAAATTATAATTGTATAAGTGTAGATAATTGTGAAGCGGATGATATAATAGGAATAATAACAAAAAATTTATATAAAAATAATAAAATATATATTATAACAGATGATTTAGATTATTTACAATTATTAAATACTAATGTAGAAATTTATAATTTAAAATTTAAAAATTTAAAAGATAAATCAATAGGAGAAAATGATTTATTAAAAAAAATAATTTTAGGTGATAAATCAGATAATATACCATCTATACATAAAAAATTGGGTGAAAAAACTGTAGAAAAATATATAAATAATAATGATATGTTAGAAAGTAAATTAGAAAATATAGAAATAAAAGAACAATTTGAATTAAATAGAAAATTAATTGATATGAATTATATTCCAGATATATATAAAAAAAAAATATTGGAAGAATTTAAAAAAATAAAATATTAAATTAATTAATAATATAAATAAATATTTTGATATATATAAATAGAATAAAAATATAATTATATATGAAAAAAATATATTAATTAAATATATATGAAATATAATTTTACTAGTAAAGAATATAATTCTGATTATGGTATGATAACGTATATATGGGGACCTCTTTTATGGCATTTTTTACATATAATATCTTTTAATTATCCAGTAAATCCAGAATTATATAATAAAGAAAAAGGATTTAAATCAGGACATATTCAAAATTGTTATTATTTTTTTATAAATATGTTAATATATATATTACCTTGTGGTGCTTGTAGAGATAATTTAAAAGATAATTTAAATACTTTAAAATTTAAAGAAAAAAAACATGAAATATTAAAAAATAGACATAATTTTTCGGTATTTATATATGATTTACATGAAGTAGTAAATAATATGTTAAATAAAAAATCAAATTTAAAATATAAAGATGTAAGAGATTATTATGAACATTTTAGAGCATATTGTTCTAAAAATAAAATACATAATGGATGTACAAAATTACAACATAATAATAAAACAAGAGTAAAACCAAAAACAATTATATATATTGTTCCATTTGAAAAAAAAATAAAAACAACAAAAATACATAAAAAATGTAATATAAAATGTATTCATAATTGTTCTGTTTAATTATTCACATTTATCATTAAACCATTTATCATTAATTAATTGATTTACATTATATCTTTCATTTGGATTTATTGATAAACATTTTCTTAAAAAATCATTTAATTCACTAGCTATATCATTATCAAATTCAAATTGTGTAATTAATAAATTAATTAATTCATCTTCTTCAATAAATTTAGGAAAAAATCTTAAACGACCTTTATAATCAAAATAATTTTCATAATATTTACCTTTTTTAAATATTTTTGAAGGAAATGAACCTAATATAGTTTTCATCATACATAATAATAAAAATTCTATTTGAGTTTTATCATTTTCATCTTCTCCATTACTTGAACTTGTATAACCAGAAGAACAGTCTTCTGCATCATTATAATATCTTGTATAATCAAATAAACAATCACCAGTAATTAATTCATATAATATACATCCAAATGCCCAAATATCTATACCTTTACCATATGGTAATCCTATAATACATTCAGGTGCTGAATAATCAACAGTTCCTATATTATAATTACATTTTTGATTTATTTCATGTGATGTTCCAAAATCACAAATTTTTATATTTATATCTTTATTAGATTTTATATCTTGTAATTGATTTGTTACTAATATATTTTCTAATTTAATATCAGTATGAATTATATTTTTATTATGTATATGTTTTAATCCATTTAATATTTGATATCCTATTTTTTTTGATAAATTTATTGGAACTCCTTTTAATATTATTTCATTACTTATAGAACTATTATAACTTTCATCATCACTTTCACTACTTTCAGTTTCACTATAGATATTTAAATTTCCAGAATGTTTAAATAATCTTCTTATCATATTTAAATCACATCCTAAACTATCTAATATAATACATAAATGTTTACTTTTTTTTATTTTATCTTTATAATTAAAAGACTCATACATTTTTATAATATTTTCATTTGAACCTAATTTTCTTAATATTGTAATTTCATTATTTGTAACATCTTTATCATCTTTATCTGTTTTTGAAATTTTTAAAGCATATTTTTTTTCTAAATGTGGTTCTTTCATTACTTCATAAACAGTTGAATAAGAACCTTCTCCTAATAATTTATTACATATATAATTATTTATATTTTTATGTTCAAAACTATCTATATCTGTATTAATATGAGAATATAATTTATAATGTTCATCACTAAAATTATATGGTTCTATTAACATTAATTATATAATAATATATTTTTTTTAAATAATATAAATATTAATATATAATCAAAAATTATAAAATAAAATATTATAAATATAAAAAAAATATCTAATAATTACATATAAAAATTAGCTAATGAATTATTATTATCATCTTTTTTTTTTATAATTTCAATAAAAGTATCAAAATGTTCCATAATATTATTTGATTTTCTATATTTAAATAAAAATGTATTTAAATCAGCAGTTGTACATTTAATTTTTTCAGATTTAATTTTATCTAAAAATATATTAACATCTTGATTAGGACAAAAATGTATAAACATATTTTTTATTTGTGTTTTAGTAGCATGTTTAAATTCTAATTCAAAATCAATTCTTCCTGCTCTATATAAAGCAGAATCTAATCTATCTTTATGATTAGTTGTAATAATAGTAATTAATTTATGTTTTTTTAATACACCATCTAATATATTTAAAATACAAGAAAATGAAACATTTGTTTTAGAATCTCTATCAACAAATAATGCATCTAAATCTTCTAATACCATAATAGAATTATCATGTAAATTAGTTACAGCTTTAGTAAGAGAATTATCATCTAATTCTTTAGTAATATTTAAAAAACTTATATCAAGATTAAATTTTGAAGCAATTGTAGTAATTAAACTAGTTTTACCAGCACCAGGAAGTCCATAAAATAACATATTATATTTAAATGGTTGTCCAAATTTAATATATTCATCTTCATCATCAAAAAAAGTTTGTATATTATTAAATATAGTATTAATATCATAATCCATAAATAAAGTATCAGGAGTTCTTTTATAAATATGTGATAAAACAGCCCAAGAACCACCTTGTTTTAATGTTCTACAAATAAGTTTATTATCTTTTTTTTCAATAATAGAATTTTTAGTTCTAATTTCTTCAACAAAATCTAATAAAATATTTTTATTTTCATTATATAATGTTAATTCTTCATAATATTTTAAAGTATCATTAACTTCATATATTTTATCAGATTTTGAATATGTAAAGTGAATAAAAGACTCATTATATTTTAAAATATAAGAACCATATTTTGGTTTTAATAATAAATCATATTTTAATGTTGATTTATTATGACAAAATCCATCTACTATAAAATGTTGTTCTTCATAATATTCTAAACAATATCTTAACATATAATTAATAACTCTATTATGATCTGATGTAAAAGTAATTGAATATGTTTTTATATTATTAATATTATAATCATGTTTTATTGATATATTATCCATAATTAATATTTATTAATTTAATTTTAAATACATTTATTATTTAAGTATTATATATATTTTCTTCTAAATAAGCTTCATATAAATCATTATTAATAAGTTTCTTATTTTTTATAGTATAATAACATTTATTATTAATTAATTTATTACCAGAAATACAATATATACCATTATAAAATGAAGTTTTATTTAAAGGTGTAATTATATTAGCAGTATAATAATTATTTATATTATCATATATAATATTTTGTAATCCAATAGAAGTTTTATTTATATTAGAAATAGCAAGTTGAAAATCTATTATTTTAAAAGTATTATTATTATTATTTAATGTATATTCTAATTTATATTTTTGTGTATTATAATCTAATAAAGTAAATTCATAATTTCCTGATTTTAATATATTACAAGTATATTTATTTATAATATTATTATATGATAAATTAATTATATATCCTTCATATGGTTTAGAAATTTTAAATGAATTTATAAATGTTTTATTATTATTATTATTAGTTGTAATATTAATTTCATATAAATTATTATTATTAACATTTTGTGTTAATTCATAATATGTATTATATTTAAGATTATTTAATATTAATATATGAACATAACAAGTTTTTTCTTCTAAAGTTTTATTAAATATAATATCAGCAATAAATGAATTATCATTTTGTTTTATAATATTATCAATAGTAAAATTAATATGACTATTATCATGAGTATAAATTTTATTAAGTTTTATTTTAAATGATTTATCATTTATAATAGTTGTTTGTATTAATTTAATTTTATTTTTATTTATAAATATTATATTATAATATAATTTTGGTGAAATTATAATATTTAAACTATTTTTATATATATAATTATTAATTTTAGTAATTTCAACAAATTTATTATCTAAATTATCAAATTGTAAATTATACCATTTATATCCATCATATATTTGATATTTTGATATTGACAAATTATATTTAATATTACCTATATTATTTTTATCAAATAAATGATAATTATTTAATAAATTATTTTTTTTTGGTAATTTTATAATATTTGTATTAATATTATTTATATTTATTAAATCTGTTCTTAAAGAATTATTAATTATATTATTTTCATTAAATACAGGATTTAAAGATTTTATATGTATATCTTCTGTTAAAAATATATGTGTATTATTATTATTACCTTTTAATATATTTTGGTCATCAAAATATAAAGAACCTATATTATCTTTTATAGATTTTTTATAAGAATCATAAATTATTATATTTGTATTTAAGTTATTAATATTAATTTCATTACTTGAAATATTATTTATATTTATATTATTATTTATATTTATATTATTAATATATACATTTGAATAATTACTTGTATTATTATAATCTATATATATATCACTATTTATATGATTTAAATTTTTATAAGTAATTTTATTTATATTATATAATAATGAACCAGATATAGTTGTATTAAATAATACATTTAAATTATATTTATTATAAAAATTTGAACTAGTTGATATATTTGAATGACCTATAAATGTTTTAGATTTTATAGAAGTTTTATCATTTGTTATTTGAATAATTGGTGTATTAGTTGTTGGAATAGAATTATTTATTAAATGTTGATTAGTTTGTGTTTCATATGGTGTATATAAATCATATCCAAATTGAATATATTCACTTTTTATTCTTAATTTTGAAAATGATGATAAATGATTTATTGTATTATTTAAATTTAAATTATTTGTTATATATAAATTATTTATTATAAATATTCCATTATTAGTAATTATTGATTTTCCTATATTATGATTATTTATATTATAATTATTTCCTATATTTAATTGATTTATATTAATATATAAATCATTTAATGATTCTATATTAGATGTTTTTAAATATTTAGATACAAATAAATTATTATTTATATTTAAATTATTTGTATATATTTTATGTGTATTTAAATTATCTTTTATATTAGTATTTCCTTTTATATATAATTGATAATTATATGTATTATTACTAAATATTGATACATTTTTATTTACATATTTATTTAAATTATTATATAACCAAAAACTACCTGCTTCTTCTATATATTTTCCAAAAAATTGAATTTTTGTATTAGTATTTAAAAATATATTTGATATTATATTAATTGTATTTAAATATGGTTTTAATAATATTGATTTAGATAATTCATATAATATTATATTATGATTTGAAAATTTTTTTATTGTTCCTATATTATTAAGTATAATAGTATTTAAATTTATACTATTTAATTCTATATTAGTTATATTATAATTAATTAATATATGTGTTAAATATATTTCTTCTGATAATAATAAATCTATATTAATATTAGAATTTGAATTAGATATATAATAATTTGATGATTTATATAATATATTACTATTTATATTTAATTCTTCTAAATTTAATAATAATTTATCATTTTCTATAATCCATTTATTTTGTATTGTTTCATTTTTTAATTTTAATTTTCCTATATTTAATTGATTATTTCCTTTTTTATATAATATACATATATCATTTTGATTTATATCATTTTGATTTATATTAGTTGTATTATTATAATATATATTATTTGATATTAATATATTATTTTTTATAGATATATCACCATTAATATCAATTAATGATTTTGGAATATGATTATTTATACCTACAAATCCTTTTTTTAATGATGAATTTATATTAAATATATTATATTTAGGTATAAAATCTTTATTATAAAAACTCATTAATATATATTATACATTTTTTTATTTTTTGTTCTTTTATTCAAAAAAATTATTACTTAAATTATTCATTATTTTATATATTAAACATATCAGAAATTATAACTAAGTAGATGGGTCAAATTGGTTAGATAAATGTTTAATGAAAATAAAAACATAATTTAAAATTTTTTTATATTATATATATATATAGATGGAAGATTATAATAAATATATTAAATATAAAAATAAATATTTAAAATTAAAAAAAGATATTAGATATAAAAATAAACATTTAAAATTAAAAGGTGGAGGATTTATAGAGACTATACAGGATTTTTTTAAATTTATTAAAAAGTTACTGGGATTACCATCTGAACCTGTTGATGCAGAGCAGATGGCGGCAGAGCAGATGCTGGCAGAGCAGATGCCGGCAGAGCAGATGCCGGCAGAGCAGGCGGATGAGGCGATTGAAATGTTAATACGTATAACAATAATTGATGATGATGGAATTGACATATATGGTAATTCTAAAAAAGAAATAACAGTATTAGATAATACACGAATTGCAGAATCAATTCGTGATTTTATCCCAGAAATCAATAAAACTATAGGTTGGGAACTAAAAAAAAGCGAAGGTGTAACTGTTATTAATTCCCAATCCCCTGATAGTATTACATTTAAACAAAGAGATATACTAAAGAATACTTCATTATTTTTAATTATAAATAGACTTAAAGATTTTAAAAAACTTCCTAGGTAACTAATAAAGTTTTTTTTCTAACTCTTTAATTTTTTTTAGTTCATTTTTAACAGAACATGAAACATCTAAATTATTAATAAATGTATAAATATTATCTTTTGTAAGAGTTTCCTATTACGACTAAATTTTTTAATTTACATCTTGATGAATATAATGAAGAATTAAAACTAAAAAAAAATATAAATAAATAAAATATAAAATATTTAAAGATTTATTAAAATATAAAATATAAAATATGCCATTAATTTCAGTAGAATATATATGGATAGGTGGTAATAATGAATTAAGAAGTAAAACAAAACTAATAGATAGTAATAAAAAATTATCATTATGTGATTTACCAATATGGAATTATGATGGAAGTTCAACTAATCAAGCACCAGGAAATGATAGTGAAGTTTTAATTAAACCAAGACAAATATATAAAGATCCATTTAAAGATAATATGTATGATATAATGGTAATATGTGATACATGGTTACCAAATGGAGAACCTCATCCAACAAATACAAGAGTAATAGCAGAAAATATTTTTAATAAAAAATTAGAATTAGAACCATGGTTTGGTATGGAACAAGAATTTTTTATGATTGATTTAAATACAAATTTACCATTAGGTTTTCCAAAAAATGGATATCCAAAACCTCAAGGTCCATTTTATTGTTCTGTAGGAGCAGGAAATGCTTATGGAAGAGATTTTTTTGAAGAAGCACAAGAAAATTGTATAAAAGCTAATATAAATTTAACAGGAAAAAATTTTGAAGTAGCAAGTGGACAAATGGAAATACAAGTAAAAAATACAGGTATAAATGAAGGAGATGATATGATGATGTTAAGATATATTTTAGCAAGAACTGGTGAAAAATATAATTTAGCTTTAGATTTAAGTACAAAACCTGTAAAAGGTGATTGGAATGGTAGTGGTTGTCATACAAATTTTAGCACAAAACCAATGAGAGAAACAGGAGGTTATAGTATAATATTAGATGCAATTGTAAAATTAAGCAATAAACATAAAGAACATATAGATATTTATGGTAAAGGAAATGAAGAAAGATTAACAGGATTACATGAAACAGCTCATATATCAAAATTTACTTTTGGAGTAGCTGATAGAAGTGCTTCTGTAAGAATTCCTCGTGAAACTGAAAAATTACAATTAGGATATTTTGAAGATAGACGACCATCTTCAGAATGTGATCCTTATTTAGTTACAAGTAAATTATTTGAAACATGTTGTTTATAAATTTATTATCTATCAAAAAATGTATGAATAATCTTCTTTAAATTTTTTTTAAAAGTTTCTGTGATAATTGGCTGTTTGTCCTTATCAAATTCAAATAATGGTTCGTTAAAAAAATATGAGTTTAACTTATTAATAAATATTATAAAGTCTTCATTTTTTACATTGGAATTAATATATTCTTCTATTTTTTCTAGAAGCTCTTCCTGGAAAATAATGCTCAGGTCATTTTTATGGGTTATAAGTTTTTTATAAAGGAGTCCTGTAGGGATTTCTGTATCATACAAATTTTTTAATGTGTCATCCGGTGAATATTTTAATATGACTTTCGATGAAACTTCAATAAAATTCATTAATTGTTCTATACCTCTTTCATCCACATCAGAATATATATGTCTTATAGAGTCCTTTAATTTTATGTGCTTGTTTTCTAGCTCCCCTCCACCTTTTAATTTTAAATATTTATTTTTATATTTAATATACTTTGATTTAAAATCCATAATATATATATATATAATAAAATAATTTTATAATAAAATAATTATTGATGTATTTCACATATATTATTATTAATTTTGTATTGTTTAAATTTAATAAAATTATTATTTTTAAATTATTATTTTTACACCTTTTAACATTTAAAACGCCGGGTTCTAAATGCTTCAAGATATATACAGCACCTGAAAGAAAAAAAAATTTTATCAAGCACATAAAGAAGAGATAATAGAGAAAGTCAAAGAATATCAAAAATCTCATCCCCAAAAAAAACAAGATCCAGAATTAAGGAAAGCAAGGAATAAAAGATATTATGAAAAAAAGAAAAAAGAAAAACTTGATTTAGAAAATCAAGATAATAACTAAACCGGCGTTTTAAATGTTAAAAGGTGTAAATTGTGAAATAAAAATGTACGAATAATCTTCTCTAAATTGTTTCTAAAAGTATCTGTGATATGTGGGAATTCTAAATTAATTTCAAAAAAGGATAGAAAATGTATGTTTAACGTATCAATAAAGTCATTTATAATTTTTTTACTTTCTTCATTTTTTTCTTTATTGTGTTTATTTTTTTCTTTATTGTGTTTAATATATTGTCTTATATTACTTGAAAAGTCTATCTTGTATTGATCGATGATTTCTTCTTGTTGTTCCTCTGTTTGATATCTTTTTTTTTCAAGGTAATCTTCATAATCTTCATACATTTTTTCTAATGTGTTTTTGTCTTTCGCTATATCTTTCGCTTCCGCTTCCGTATACTCTTCCTCTTTCGCATCCGCTTCCGCTTTCGCTACCGCTACCGCTACCGAATCTTCAATAAGATTCATTAATGCTGCTTTACCTTCATCATTTACTTTAGGATATAAAAATTCTATAGTGTCCTTTAATTGTGTGGATATATTATCGGCAACCTTCTTAGATTGTGAGAGTTTCCGCAACTTGATGTCCTTAGCTTTGGTAGCTTTGTTAAAAGCATCCCAGAGTTGTTGGGTGTCAAGAGGGAAATCTTCAACCTGAGGCAAAGCCTCGAAAAGTTCAGCGATGATGTCAGAGCGAGTCGGCCTACCCATCATCCTCTCCAACTCTAGCTCCCCCCCACCTTTTAATTTTAAATATTTATTTTTATATTTAATATACTTTGATTTAAA